>OKTW01000904.1_pt1 | contig 12355 bp, 12 predicted proteins | sample 1606371 | NCBI WGS metagenome assembly OKTW01 (sample SAMEA3879568, study PRJEB24766) | human gut metagenome | biome: human-associated habitat; feature: feces | place: USA | collected 1985/1987
TTTTCAATTTTTTGAGGCTGCGGTGGATGCTGTTGCAAACGGCAGAAATTGTGTATCCCTCGGAGCGGGCAATTTCTGCGCAGCTCATGCAGAGAAAGTACCTTTTATAGATGCGCCGCTGCTGGGATGGGGTGAGCGTTCGGAACGCTTTTTGCAGCTTTCGGCGGCGCTCCTTTTGCTCCTGCAGATCTTCGGGCACTTCGTCGTTGAGCAAAGCCCTTTCATTTTCCGTAGTCAGGGCGTAATCTAAAGAGTAGTAGGCCTGATATCGACATAAGCGGCGCTGATACGCCTTTTCTTCTAATATGGAGCGGCGCATCATCTCCTCGATTTCATCCGAGACCGAAATTACAGAGTCTTCGGTGTAAAGCTCCGGGTAATATTCCCGCAGATTGATCTCTTTCATAGAAAATCAGGAGCGCTTGGTTTTCAGTCGGATGATGCCGTACAGAAACACGGATATTAAGAGAATGAGCAGAGCAAAAAGCAATCCTTCCGTAAGCCCGTTTCGGTACTCATTTGTCCATGTAGATCGGTGAACAGCCGTGTCGGTGTGCTCGGGCTTTTCTTCTGACGGTTTAGAAGAAGCGGAGCGCGTTTCGTCGGGGAAAATTCGATGTCCTCGCACAAGCAGGCGGTGCGTATTCGTACCGTATGGCGTACAGGTCAAAAGCGTCAGAAGGTCTTCGCCGTCGATGATCTGAATGGCGTTGGTGTCATCGGGTGTTGTGACCGTGATTTTGTCTACTTCATACGTCAAAGTTTTATTCAGCACGTAAAGATAGACCAGATCACCTTCTTTGACCTGATCCAAATCGGTGAACATTTTGGAATCCGCTCTGCCGGAGTGCGCGGCTAAAACGGCATGCGTGCTTTTTCCGCCGACAGGCAGAGAAGAACTCGGCAGGTGCCCTGCACCTTTGCTGAGTTCGTTTTCCGTGCAGCCGTGATAGATCGGCAGGCGAATTTGAATGGATGGAATTTCCACATAGCCCATAATGCCGTCTTCGGTCGTGCAGAGCAATTCGCCGTAGTCCGGGCGTTCTTCTTCATCGGTCTCGCCGGTAAAAAGGGCATCGTTATAGATTTCGGTTTGCTTGAATGCGTCGGTCAGATCGGCATCCTCAATTTTTGCAAGCGCCTTTTCGTACTCGGTCAGGACAACGGATCGTTTTTGCTCGGTATACCAGTTCCCGAACGCCGGGTATGCGGCTGCCCCGATGCCGATGAGGAAAAGAACAAGAAAAAGAACGTGCAGCAAAATTCGCTTTTTGTGCATAAAAGTCTCCTTAATTAAACGGAGCCCGCCTGTAAGCTTCAACACAGGCGGGCTCGCTTGTTATGCTTTTTTAATCGTCAAACTTATCTTTTTTCTTGAAAACCAGAAGCAGAGCAACCGCTGCGGCACTGAGCATGGCGAGGGTTATGCCGCCGGCTGCAAGAAGCGTGGTGCCGGCATCGCCGGTTTTCGGCAGGCGATACCCGCGCGTGTTCATCACACGGATTGGCACAATGGCGGAAGCCGAGCCGTTATCATCGTTCATGTCTTTGGCATTGCTGTTTTCAAACGCTTCGGCAGTCAGCTCGCTCTTTCCGCAGGTGCCGCAGATCTTGCCGGATTCTTTCGCACGGATTTCTACGGTGATGAAATTGCCGAGCAGCGTGTAATTTGCATCCGTGTTGATCTCCGTCACGCGGTAGATGTCGTCTTCAAGACCTTTTAAGAAAAGATGCCCGGAACTGCCGGGGGTCAAAACGGAAGCGTCGTCTTCACGTTCGGCATGTCCGCTGACGAGGTAATTACCGTTATCATCGGAATTTGCGGTTACCCAATAGCCGTCGGTCGTGTTGTAGAGCTTGAACTGCACCTTGGAATAATCGCCGAGGTTATCCGAGAACAGCTTTAAGAGGTCTAATCCGTACACGTAGAAATGGCAGTCGTCCGTTAAAGTATCCGAATACGCCGTGTTGGTGCGCGACCACGTTAAGGTGACTGCGTTCGGGTTGCCGATGTCGCCATATACCGGCGTATCGGAGACGGAAGCCGTGTATGTGATGCGCATGGTGCAGCCGGAGTAACCGCGGTATAAGCTTGTGTTTGGGTCATAAACCGCATCGCTGTTGTTGAGCTCTTCTAAACCGGCGTCGGTCATTTTGATGCGCATGACGGATTCATCGCCCAAAGCGCTGTAAGAAACGGCAAATTTTCCGTCCTGCTCCGTCCAAACCGCCACGCGGCTTTCTTCGGTGCAGGATTTGTCACTGAACCATTCCATGCGGACGTCATTTTTGCGGTACGAAAGCCCGGCGCTCAGTGTGTCCGTGTACGTATATTCGGAGAAAGAAGTGGCGCGGGATGTGATCGACGGCAGCGTGGAGAGAATCTGGTATTCGATCACGTCCCCAATGGAGCCGGTGGCGGTGTGTGCATAGCCGTCTGTGATTGAATCCGTGCCGTCGTTTTTGCCGGTATCGGCTTTGGACTCGCGCAGCGTCTTTTCAAGTGTCGGCGCGGTGCGCTCGTTTTTGGGGTAAACGGTAACGTCGTAGTTCCAGTTCATACCGTCGATGCTCGTCATCGGCAGTGAAAGCAGGAACGGTGCGGTGGTGTTGGAAACCGTTTCGGGAACCTGCGTTTCCACAAACAGATATAATCCCTGCTCGAGTTCCGCGGCCGAGGTGTGCCCTGTGCTGTCCGTTTCCGGCATAGAAGTGCCGTTTTGGCGGATAAAAGCTTCCAGTGCGTTTTTTGTTTGGCTTTCCGCTGTGTTCAGATGATCGGAAAGCGCATCGATCAAGGTATCCGAAGTGAAATACAGGTCGCCGCGGTCGGTTTTGTAGGCGTCTTCGGAAGTGAGATCAAGGCAATTCATAAGCGCGGTCGTTTTGTCGCCGCCCGGCAATTTATACAGCAGCATATTTTGATGTTCGCCGTCTTTTGTTTCGGCATGTACCGCAAGATCGGCGATTTTGGCGTAGCTGAATACAACGCCTTCGATGGCGTACGGCATCAGGGTGTTTTCCACGTTCTCATCGGCATAACCGGTTGAAATGTACGTGTTGTCTCCCAGAACACCGTCTGCGTGCGCGGAGGTGAAATCGTATTTATAAAGCGATACGGATGCTTTTCTGCCGGTATCGATCACGGCTTGCGGAACAGAAGCCGCCGAAACCGACAGGATGCCGGAGAGTAAAACCAGTGCGGCGGAGAGCACCGCGCCGAGCTTTGTGAGTCGTTTTGTTTTCATAACGTTGTCCTTTCAAAACTTTTCTTTCTGAATATACAGAAGACCGAATAAACCGATCACAGCGAAGATCATACCGATTATGGCAGCTTGCATCCCGTTTCCGCCCGCGGCGGGAAGCTCAAATTGATGCCCGTTGACGGCGGTGATCGTAATATCCTGCTGCGGGGTGCCGTTTACGTCCTGCGGCAAACTGCCTTCAAACAGCGGCTCGCCTAAAAGCTGAAAGCCGTTTTTGGTGCGCACTTCCGTGATGCGGTATAGGACGGTGACATTTTGATTTTTAACTTGCAGACCGTTAAACGTAACCTTGCCGTCCTCACCTGTTGTGAGCACACCGTCGGAAATCCCCTCGGACGTGCAGCTGCCGACAGAGATCAGATCTGCTTCTTTTCTTGCGCGGACCGGAGACCAGGCCGTACCGCCGTCTACCGAATATTGCATCAAAAAAGAAACGTCGTTTAAGGCAGTGCCGTCGGGGGTGACTTTTCGGACGGAAACAGAGCCGACGCTCGGGGTATTTTTGCGGACGATTTGAATGATCTGCTTGTCTTTTTCAACGGTGAATGGGTACACGGTGGAATCCAATTCATACCCCTGCGGCGCGGAGATTTCGCGGTAGTACCCGGAGCGCAGGTCGGATACGGAAATTCTGCCGTCTTTGCCGGTGGTTTCAGTCGCGATAACATTTTTGTCGCTGTCCATGATCTCGAACACGGCGCCTGCAAGCGGTGTTTTGCCGTCTGCATCGACTTTGCAGATTTCGAGTGTGCCGCGGATCAGCGCGTTTTCAAACTGGACGGCTACACTGCCTTTGGAGGTCAACGTAATCGTCTGCGGTTTCGGCTGACGGTAGGAGGACGGTGTGTTGACCTCGGTCACGGTGTACTGAATCGGCGTGCTCGTACCGTCGCGGAAGACCGGCAGCTCGCTGATTTTGGCTGTACCGTTGTCGTCCGTTTTGACCGTTGCACTCCAGTTATCGGTATCTCTCGTGACTTTAAAAGTGAAGCCGCTCTTTTTCCCGTCTTCGGAGGTCTTTTGAATGATCAGTTCACCGTAATTGATGCGTTCTGTCTGAAGGCGCAGATAGGCGGAAATGGTGGTTTGCTCACCCGTAAAAGTCGCCATGCGCTGAATGGCGCTGTCTGCGCATTTCCAAACGGCAACGGCATTGGAGTTCCCGATGGAATAGCTTGCCGGATCGGTCACAATGCCATCCGTGAACTCCTTTTGCGTTGTGACGGTGAGTTTATCTCCGCTGCGGGAGAAATTTACGCCGCTTAGGGAAAAATCAAAGTGGCTCAGCACATTGTTGCTGTCTGTTACGGTGGCGGTGTAGGCGGAATCGTTCCATTTGAGCTGAATCGCCGCAGCTTTTTGCGGATCGGCATTTGCAAAGCTCGGAATTTTGCATCCGTTCAGCAGCGCGTCTTTCAGCTCTGCATAGTACGTGCGAAATGCCGTGGGATTATAGGCATGCTTTGCCACAGTTTCCATTTCGGTATCTACGGTGCTGCTCCATGTCCAGTCGGTCGCGCTGTTTCGGACGATATAGTTTTTGCAGGCAGCCCAGACCAAAAGCTGCGTCACAGCCCATTTGGCGGTGTTTGCCTCGTAGTTGCCGACCTTACCGCCGCTTGGGTGAGTATCGCCCCAGCCGCTTTTGCTTAGACCGTTTGTTTCAGAAAAGCCCTGTGCGATGATTTGCCGAACGGTCTCCTGATTTGCAAAAGAGAGATCGGTCCAGCTGTAATCAATGTCGCCCCATTGCAGAAGCTCCTTATCCAAGCAGTACGCCGGACAATAAACGGAATTTGTGACCATCGCTTTTGCGGGCAGCCCGCCCAATGTGCCGAAGACCGTGGTGGTTACGGAGGATTTCAGGGAGTAAAAATGCACTTTGGAGACACCGGCCAGTTGATTTGCCGCGGCGTAGGCGGCAACCTCTGAGTCTTCCAAGTAAAAATCCCGGTCGCTTAGCGCGGTGTCTTCCTGTTGGGTTTCTTCCGGCGGAGCTTCGGATTCCGGCATACCGGCTTCGTCTGCAAACGCCGAGATCGACGCGGACCAGAGCAGCAGGCAGGCGGAAAGGAGCGCGCCGAGCCGCTTAGCGGTCGTTATCATTTGCATCACCTCTTGTTTTCTTTTTAATTAGGATATAATCCATGCCCCTGCGCACCTGACAGTAGGTGCAGATGTCTTTTACGACCTGCATCTCGTCTGCTTTTCGGATGGTGTACTTCCCGGAAAGGTAGAAGTCGGCGGCGCAGATCGGACAAAGGCAGAGGACTTCCGCTTCGCGGGATCCTCTGCCGTTCGGCGATTTGTTCATTCCATGCGTTTCACCCCGCTTATAATAAATTGGCAGTTCAATTTGCCCCGCCCCCGAGCTGCCAAGAGGAATTCTCAGGCCCGAAGCCCGAGAATTGCATATTCGGTTTTCAAGGTGCAGGAGGTCAAAATAACCTCTCACTTTTTACAAAGGAAAAATTTAACCATGTGTGCGCAGAAATTTTATTTTTCCATCAACTTTTTTAGCTTTTCGAGGATCTTAGCGGCTTTTCGGCTGATGTTGGACGGATGCACACCGTATTTTTTGGCGAGTTCTTTGCGGGAAACATGCTGAAAGAAGTACATACGGATGAATTCGGCATCGTCCGGGTCGAGTAAATGAAGGCAGGAGTACATCTTTTCAATCATGAGCCGGTCTTCGGTTTGCTGTTCAATGTCCGTGTTTTCATCGCGCAGCGGGATTTCCTCGGATTTAAGGTCTAAATTGCATAAAAAAAGAGCGCTATCTGATTTTCTTAGATAGCGCTCACGTTCCTTCTCTCGGTAGAAGGCTTTGTAGGCGTCTTTTGGAACTTCCAGCAGAACACCTTGTACCGGTATGAACCAGTGCGAAGCTTTGTAATTTTCAGTTGTGTTTCGTATGCGGCAAAACTCCGCATATGTAATTTGTACATATCCAACGTCTGTTTTGATATAGACGCATTTAGGCTCGTTTGACAATAGAATAACCTCCGATCAATTTGAATTCGATTTCAAATTGATCGGAGGCGGGGCGCGGGGGTGAGAAAAAGTAAATCGGTGAATCTTCAGAAAGTATTTCACAGTTGATTTGAATCTTTTTTAGCTCAATATGTCTTATGAAGTTGGTTTTTTGTTTCTTCTAAATAGGCATGGAATTTGAAGAAGAGCAGGAATAACGATGCCAACGCCAACAGAAGCGGCACAGTTCCATATTTTTAGCATTAAAAGAATGAAATATATGCCTAAGAAAAAAAGCGAAAGCAAAATGGAGACCTTCTTGAAAAGTCTCTGCTCTGCTAAAGAGAGTTTTCGTTCGTCGGAATCAATAGGACTTAGAACGATAATAATGAACGTGGATATGACTGCTAGAATAGAGCAGAAAAGGAAAGACTTATGCATGAGAATGAGTTTTATGAATTCAATAGAAAGTGCCAAAAACAAACTTGAAACAAAAAAGCAGACACGAGATGATTTTAGATGAAAACCTCCGCTGAACTTTCTTATTAAGACGAAAGGCAAAATCATAAGAAGTGCTTCAAAGAACATATGCAAAAGTGCGCCGAGACAAATAGATACTGTAAGCGGTAACATCGAAAAGAAGAATGTGTATACGGCGTACTCATAAAGAGCAACATCATTATGTGAAATGGCTCCTACTTTCAGGAGCCATTTCGTGACAGATTTAGACAGGGAATGAAGCATGTTATCTGATTTTGCTAAAACGTTTTATCTCTTCTGGGGCCTTTTCTTGATGCATCATCATGGTGGAATTAGAGTTCGCACCGATAACTAACATCAAGGTGAAGAAAGAAGAGCATATCATAGCGACTTTTCTAAAAATGTTCTTTTTCATTAAAAACAACTCCGTTAAATAGAAATTTAGTAGATGTTGTCTACTATGTAAGTGATTATATCAAATTTTCAGAGGAAAAATCCACATAAATGCACCAATGACAATAAATGTGAAGAAATTGTCGAATATTGAAGAATTGAATACATATTATACAAGTTACATAGAAGAAATAATTTTATAAAGAATTTTTTCAAAAACATAATCTATTAAATTATTTGTTCTAAATCAGTTTGTTAAAGACAAGGCCGTTATTTGATACCATAAGTTCGGTGATAGATTATGAATTTAAATATGAAGGAAATTGGAAAAAGAATATCTGACAGACGAAAGAAGTTAGGGATAAAGCAAAATATTTTGGCAGAAAAACTGGATATTTCAAACAATCATATGTCTGGAATTGAAAACGGAAAGGCAACTCCCAGTGTCGCATTATTTGTGAAAATTTGTGATGAACTTAATGTGACACCTGATTTTTTGCTGCTGGGGAGTATGCATTCAAATCGAGTTTCAAAGGATGCTTCTGACTTGTTGCAAAAGTGCTCAGATCAAGAAATAGAGATGATTATGCAGCTTGTGCAACATTTTGTAGAGTTGAGAGAACAGAAAGTAGAAAGTGACAAAATCTCCAAGTCATGATATAATCAAATATCATGTAGGAGGAAGGTATGTAGCTTTGCGAATTCTTTTTTGTGATGATGATTCGAAAATTTTAGCTCAACTTCAGAAATACGTTTGCGAATATTTTGAAAAGGGAAAGCTGAAACGTCCGGAGATGAAAGTGTATGTAAGCGGCGAAGAACTACTCAAAGCAGAACAAAAGGCAGATATTGCGTTTTTGGATGTTGAAATGCCGGGACGAAGCGGAATTTATGTTGGGGCAGAATTAATGAAAAGAAACCCTAGAACAAAAATCGTTATTGTGACGTCCTATCCGGATTATTTAGACGAAGCTATGCGCTTCCGTGTTTTTCGTTATCTTTCTAAACCAATTAATAAAAATCGACTTTTTGAGAATTTAAAGGATGCTATATATCAATATAATATCGAAAGTATTCGTATCCCGGTTGAAACAAAGGATGGAGTGGTAATACTTTCATCAGAAGATATTATTTGTTTTGAAGGGCAAAAGAGGGTAACGAAAATTTGTACGGTAGACGGTGAGGTGATTTCAGTAAAAGGAATCCAATCCTGGCAAGAAGAACTCAAAATTCCTAGCTTTTATGCTTCATATCGAAATTATATTGTCAATATGAAGTATGTAGCATCATTTAGTAAAGATATAATTAAATTGAAATATAAGGATATGGAAATTAATGCATATTTAGCAAGTCGGCGATATTCCGAATTTAAAAACAAATATCTTTTATATATGGAAGGAATGCAATGATGTGGGCATTAATTTGTTATGCGTTTGTTTTAACTTCAGAGGGTATTACGGCTTGGAGCTACTTTGAACAAGTATTTGAACGAAAAGGCAGCCGCAAAGTAGAAATATGGATGTTTATTTTAGGGTACTCGCTGTTATTTGCTTTGTCACAATTCAAAAATGTATTAATAAATACAATTGCTTTTTTATTTGTGAATTTGATCTTACTGTTTTCGAATTTTGCATGTAAAAAATTAATAGGAATCATACAAGTGGCATTTTTAACAGTGGTTATGGGAGGTACGGAGGTTTTAGCTTCTGTATTACTTTCACCTATATCTCATGATTTTGGAGCATATAAGTATGATTTATCTGTCATGATCTCTTTTGCTGTGTTGGGACGTCTTCTATATTTTTCCATTATGCAAATCAGTGCTAGGCTTTTTAAACCAACAAAAGACGGTATAGATACAAGTACAGTTCTTTTACTATCTGTACTACCATTAGTATCAGTACTTATTACGATGACGATTGCCTACATTAGTATAACTACGCGGATTAAACCAATTGTTGGCATATTGATGGCAATTAGTGTTATTGCATTACTGATGGTTAATATTTTAGTAACAGTTGTTTATAATCATATACAGAAAATGTATAATGATCGTTTAGAATTGGAGTTAATTGCTCAGAAAGCTGAAATAAATACGGAGAATTATAAAATACTAAAAGACCATTATGATCATCAACGTGTTCTGATACATGATATACGTGGTCATATGCAAGTGATGAGGGGACTGCTTGAATCGAAAAATTATGATGAACTTGAAAATTACCTTTTGGATATGGAACGGGATCCGGCTTTGCAAAAGATAGCACGATTATGTGATAATACAGTTCTGAATGTAATTTTGATTCATCACGCATCTATCTGCAAATCGTTAGGCATTGATGTCGATTTTGATATTCGACAGCATTCAGTAGATTTTATATCAGCTTATGATATTACAGCAATTTTTGATAACCTACTTACTAATGCCGAGGAAGCAGCAAAAAATACCGGTGAAAAATATATTAAACTTTCTGCTACGCAGCAAGGGGAAACCGGAGTGTTGATTACGGTTATTAATTCTTGTAATTCTGCTCCGGATATGGATGAAGATGGAAATATAAAAACGAAGAAAAAAGATAAAGAACACCACGGTGTAGGTCTAAAAAGTGTCAAACAAGCGGTACAGCGTTATCACGGAGTATCGAGAATGTATTATAGCGAAGCAGAGCATAGATTTCATTGTGTAATTCGGCTAATTAATAGTATTTAAGAGCATGTGTGATTTATATTTTAAATTTGAAATATAGCATGAGACTAAAATTTAATAGTTGACATAAAAACGCAGTCTTCAGAAAAATCTGTTGGCTGCGTTTTTTTGATCAAGACTAACTGGACAAGCAATATTAGACACCGTTTGAAAAAGAATTTTGGTTGTTAGTTTTAACCAAGTTAGAATTGAGACGAGGTATGAGAAGCCTAAGTAGGCGGACGGCAATCAATCGTTTCGGGTAGCTATACGGCGAAAGGATTTTATTTTTAGAAAGGACTTTTTCTCCAATGCCCTTCCTTGTAGATTCACTAGTCGCAGTGACGCTTAAACTAAATTTCGGTGCAGAACGGGATAGTTGGTTTTCCTCTGCGGACGTAAGTGTAATAGATGAGTTTGTTGCTGTTATAGCTTCGGTCTGCGAGCAACCGACTCCCGTTTATTTTGACGTGCTCCAACAGCGGGATTGTGTAACGGATGTCACTGAGTTGTCCCTCACTGATCATGAAGTATACAGGATAATCGTAGGCATCTACTACCGCATGGATCTTGGTGGTAGCTCCTCCTTGGTTGTGCCCGATCTCGTTGGAAACGCCCCTTTTTTAGCACTTGCGCTGTGCTGATGTGCATTAATGATAGAAGCGTCTATCGATAATCCTTCCAGACTCAAAATGCGAAAAATGTTATCCAGAATTCCATCGTGATCCACTTACGAAAACGATTGTACACGGTTTGCCATGAGCCGTAACGCTCCGGCAGGTCACGCCAAGTTACGCCGCTACAGGGCGAGCCAGACCATTCCGTTCAGAATGGTGTGGTTATCCTTTCGAGAGCGCCATTGTTTCCCTGTGTTTTCGGGCGGAAGCAGAAGTGCGATGCGGTTCCATTCTTCGTCGGTCAGTTCGTATTGTCTCAACATAATGAACACTCCTTTGCCTTTATTCTATAGTGATAAAGGACATCGCACCATCTGTTTTGTGAATTTTTATTTTTTAAACCGAGAACTAGCTGTTAAAGGAAAATTCAATAGATATTTGTAGAGTGTTCGGAGTGATAAATGCTACTTCATGATGCTTTTTTGTCATTTAGTGTGATTTTGCTTGACTTAATTTAAAATTTTATTATTATTAAGTCAACCAATAATCGTTCACAATAAAAGTAAAAATTATTAAAGAGAACCTATGAGTGCGCCGTGAAATAATAATGTGTTATATTGACGGTATTATAACGTGAAATTTAAATTCGCGGCAAACGCAGAAATCCTTAGCAATTTTGGTGAGGTAGTTTAAAATGGAAAAAGTATTGCCTATAGTTGATCCGATAGTTAGTTCTTTTGCTCATGTTGGAATGACATTTGCGATGTTTCAGACGAAGGAAGATTATTACCCGTGGATAATCAATAACTATATACAAATATACACTTTACGTAATTTGCCTTTTCTTCCGGAAAGAACTGGAACTTTGGACTACCTATATAACGAATATGGAGATTGGACGATGTTTCATTTATCTGCAAATCCATATTTAGAATATGAAAAAATATCATTTGCTACTTTACAGTTTATTGGTGGTTCAAAATCAATCTCAGAGATACTCATAAATGGCATAAATAATGACAAATACATATGCATACCAGTAGATATGCACGAATTGAAAATTTATGGAATGTATAAGACTGTGCATAGAGTGCATCATCCCTTTATTGTCGGCTATAACATTGAAAGAGGGGTGTTTTATGCTTGCGACACTTTTAGAAATGGAAAGTTCACTTGCGAAGAAATTAAGTTTGAAGATTTGACAAACGCGTATAATATGTTATTGCGTTTGCCTATAGTTGCATCGTGGTCGGAATTGGGAGGTATATGCTTTTATAAATTTTATCAAAAGCCTTGGCAGAAAGCTAACGAGCAATTGTATAGTGTGAATTGCAAAATGATTTTAAACGGTATGGCACAATATTTAATGTTACCGGGGATTAACTCTAGTTATGCGACTGTTGGTTATTATAGATATGGGATAGATTGTTATGAAGAATTATTACATTGGTTAAATGTTGGTGCTCAATCTGAAGAAAGTTTTGTAGATCATAGAGCTTTTTCAGCTATGAGGGATCATAAACGAATAATGGTTTTTCGTTTAGATTATATCAGAGATAAGCTCAAATTGATTAATGTAGAGAATTGTCTTGAAAGTTATAGGTATATTGAAAAGAGCATGAATCTAGTAGTAAGAAAAATAATAAAAGGTGATATGAAAAAAGACATTGGTCAGTTTAAAGAGTGTATTGAAATCTTGAATGAGGTAAAGGCACTAGAAGTTGAAGTGTTAACTAAATTTATAAAAAACAATTTAGATCAGACTTCTTTACAAAAATACTTCATACAATAACTGCTATTATAGGAGGTCAATATGAAGAAAAAGCAAAACCGGCATTCCCTTCACCTCATCCGTCAAAACGTTCCGCAGTTTATTTTGCTCGTCATTTTTTCCGTGCTGCTGGGCGTTTCCGTCATCGCGGTGTCTATTTTGATGAAAA
>OKTW01000905.1_pt1 | contig 12343 bp, 10 predicted proteins | sample 1606371 | NCBI WGS metagenome assembly OKTW01 (sample SAMEA3879568, study PRJEB24766) | human gut metagenome | biome: human-associated habitat; feature: feces | place: USA | collected 1985/1987
ACACGGCGCGCAGGAACGAGGTATCAAAATTTGCGTTGTGCGCGACAAGAATCACGTCTTCGCCGCAGAACTCAAAGAATTTGCGCACGGCTTCTTCCTCTTTCGGTGCACCCGCGACCATTTCATCCGTGATACCGGTGAGCTCCGTAATCTTTGCGGGAATGGGCTTTTCGGGGTCGACAAATGTATCGAAAGATTCGGTGATTTCGCCGTTATGCACGCGTACCGCGCCAATCTCCGTGATGCGTTCTTTGCTCGAAGAAAGGCCGGTGGTCTCGAGGTCAAAGCAGATGTAGTCCGTATTGAGCGGCTTATCGGTCTCGCCGGTGACGGCGGGCACGAGGTCGTTTACAAAGTAGCTTTCCACGCCGTAGATGACCTTGAATTCGCCGCCGCCCTTCTTGATCTTGAGCCACGCGTTCATGGCATCCGGGAACGCCTGCGCGACGCCGTGGTCGGTGATGGCGAGGGCCTTTTGCCCCCATTTATAGGCGCGGTCAATAAGCTCGCCTGCGGGGGTCATGCCGTCCATGGCGGACATGTTCGTATGCAGGTGCAGCTCTACGCGCTTTTCTTTGGCGGTATCGACGACCTCCACCATTTCCGCGCGGAAAATGGTGTTCGGGCGCATAACGTTTTCGCGGTCGTATTTATCGTACTCCACGGAGCCCGTCACGAGCAGCGCCGTACCCTTTTTGATGTCATCAATCTTTTCGCAGTCGTTCGCCTGCTGAATAAGCTTCAGCGTGATGGAATTTGTGTAATCGGTAATGTCGATGGAATAAATTTTGCGGGAGCCGTCACGCGTTTCGCGGGATTCGATGTCGAACACCTCGCCCCAAACGGTGATACGTCCGGCTTCGATGGTCGCTTCGGAAATCGGCACCGGCTCCTTTTTCGGCAGCTTGCCGAGAATGGGGCGCGCGGTCTCCAGAACGATCTGCGGCATGAGCGATTTGCCCTCGCGCACGCTGACGCGGCGCTTCGCGGCTATCTCTTTCATGGCGGCTTCGTAACGGTTCATTTCTTCGATGGCGGCGGCGCGCGCACGCTTTTCTTCCTCGACGTGCAATCGCTCGATGACGGATTCGTCGCCGTTTTGCAGTTCTGTTTTGCCCGTGAACGTCACCGTAACGGGCACGCTGAACCACTCCTGCACCGTTTCGCTGATGGCGCGGTCGGTATGGCGCTTTTCGAGCAGATTGAGTCCGCCGTGCAGCAGCTCTATTGTAAGGGTATTTTCGTTTATGGTGCAGTCTGCGTCTTTAAATGTGCCGTTCAAGCTTGCGTCAAGCTCGCGCACGCGCTCCAAAACGGAGGTAACGCAGCTTTCCTGCCACGCCTGAGCGGGGAATGCGGGGGCAAGCTCCACGCGCATATCGGGCAGAATGCGCTCGTGCAGCATACTGTTTACCTCGCGCAGGTCGCTGTACGGCACGAAGGCTTCAAACTTCGTTTTCAGGCGCACCAAACGGTTTTCCCTGTGTATCTCTATTTTTTCGATCTGACCGGCAGCGACGCCGTCTTTCGGCGTATAGCCGGCGCTTTTCAGCAGATCGCCTAATGTTTTCAAGTGCATCTCTCCTATGTAGAATGGTCTGTGTTTTTATGGTGTGAGATGATGCAAAAAGGCCGTACCGCCCGGCACAGCCTGTTTTATTGCAAATTAAAGCTTGTCGATCTCTTCCATCAGGGCGTCCAGAAGCTCAGCTTCCGGCACCTTGCGGATGATCTGACCTTTTTTGAAAATGAGACCCTCTCCCTTGCCGCCGGTGACGCCGAGGTCGGCCTCGCGCGCTTCGCCGGGGCCGTTGACAACACAGCCCATGACGGCAACGGTGATGTCCTTATCAACGTATTCGAGTGCCTTTTCGACCTTATTGGCAAGGCCGATGAGGTCGATACGTGTTCTGCCGCAGGTGGGGCAGGAAACAAGCTTTACGCCGCCGCGCAGACCGAGCGCGCTTAAAATATCGCGGCCGGTGCGAATCTCCTCAGCGGGGTCGGCCGTCAGGGAAACGCGCAGCGTATCGCCGATGCCGCGCTGCAAAAGGCTGCCGATGCCGATGGCGGACTTGACGATCCCCATGCGCAGCGTGCCGGTTTCCGTCACGCCGAGGTGCAGCGGGTAATCGCAGCGCTCCGCAATCCTTTCATACGCCTTGATATTCGTATCGACCGAGGAGGATTTCAGGGAGATGACGATGTCCGTGAAATCGAACTTTTCGAGTAAAGACGCGTGGTAAAGTGCGCTTTCGCACAGCGCTTCCGCTGTGGGCGCGCCGTACTTTGCGAGGATACTCTTTTCGACCGAACCGGAATTGACGCCGATGCGGATCGGAATTTTCTTTTCGCGGCACACGGTCGCGACGGCTTTTACGCGGTCATCGCCGCCGATGTTGCCGGGATTGATGCGGATTTTATCCACGCCCGCCGCTGCAGCCTCAAGCGCAAGCTTATAATCGAAATGAATATCCGCCACGAGCGGAATGGAAATTTTCTCTTTGATGGCGGGGATCAGCCGCACGGCATCCATATCGGGGATGGCGGCGCGGAGAATCTGGCAGCCGGCTTTTTCCAGTGCGACCGCCTGCCGCACGCTGCCTTCTATATCGGTGGAGGGCACGTTCAGCATGGACTGCACGGTGACGGGCGCGCCGCCGCCGATTTTCACATTGCCCGCCATGACCTGTTTTGAAATGCGTTTCATTGTATCGTCCTTTCCCTTATCCGCCTGTTGCGATGCGCATGATGTCCTGGAACGTGACGGCGAGCACCAGGCAGATAAGCAGTGCAAAGCCGCCTGCGTGCACCCAGCGTTCGTACTTTGCCGGAACCGGCCTGCGGAAGATTGCTTCGATGATGAGGAACACAAGCCGTCCGCCGTCGAGCGCCGGCAGCGGCAGTAAATTCACGATGCCGAGGTTCACGGAGATCACAAGCATGATGTACACGATGTTGTTGACCGCCGCGCCGAAGCTCTGCTTGAGCCCCGCGCTTGCGGCCTGCGTGACCGCCTGCGCCGTACCGACCGGACCCGCAAGCCCGCTAAATCCAAATCGGCCTGTCACTATGCCGATGAGGCTGTTGAAGATCATACGCACGGTGGAGTACATATCCGCAAACGCGTTTTTGATGAGCGTCCACGGCGTTCTTTCTTCGCCCAACACGTAGAAATCCAGCACGGCGCGGTACTGCTTGCCGTCCGTAGATGTTGTGTTGATGGTCATATCGTTAAAGGTGACGATCTCTTCGCCGCGCTTTACGGTAAGGTCGAGCGCCGCGGTACCGTCTGTGGAATCAAGCGCCGCCATACTTAAAGCAAAGGAAAGATCCTGCCCGGTGCGGACGGTGTAGCCGTCAATGGAGGTGATGACGTCGCCCACCTCCACGCCGGCGGCTTCAAACGCGGAATTATCCGCAAAGCCGGCAATCCGCATGGTGGCGTAGCGGTCTTCCTGCCCGCAGATGACCATCATCAGCAAAACGGCGAGCAGGATATTCATGATGCCGCCCGCCGCAACCACGATCATGCGCTGCCAAACGGGACGGTTGCCAAACGCGCGGGGGTCGTCGCTTTTTTCGTCCTCACCCTCCATGGCGCAGTAGCCGCCGATGGGCAAAAGCCGCAGGGAATACTGCGTTTCGCCGCGGGTGAACGAGAAAAGCTTCGGCCCCATGCCGATGGAGAATTCGTTGACGCACACGTGGCTCAGCTTCGCTGTGAAAAAGTGGCCGAACTCGTGGATGAAAATGATGAGCCCGAAGAGCAATACGCCGATAACGGCGAGCAGGATGCCCTGCACCACCGTGCTCATCTTGCGCTCTCCCCGCAGCGCTCCAGCACATAGGCGCGCGCTTTGCGGTCGGCTTCCAAAACGTCCTCCACGCTTGTAACGGGCGCGGTTTCAAATGTATCGGCTACATGGCACACGAGCTCGCCGATGTCCTGCCAGCCGATCTTTTCTTTTAAAAACAGCGCAACAGCGGCTTCGTTTGCACCGTTGACCGCCGCGGGCAGTGTACCGCCGCGGCGAATGGCACGCTTACACGCGCCAAAGCACGTGAAGGTTTCTTCGTCCGGCGCATAGAACGTCAGCTTCTGCCAATCAGCCAAATTCAACTGCTTTACGGGCGACGGGAAGCGGCGCGGGTAGGTAAGCGCATACTGGATGGGGATGCGCATATCCGGCACGCCGAGCTGCGCGATGACGGAGTGGTCTTTATACTCAATGAGCGAGTGCACGATGCTTTCGCGGTGCACAACGACGTCGATGTCGTCCGGCTCCATATCGAAAAGCCACTTGGCTTCGATGAATTCAAGCCCCTTATTCATGAGCGTGGAGCTGTCTGTGGTAACCTTCGCGCCCATGTCCCAGTTCGGGTGCTTTAAGGCGTCTGCGGGGCGGATATGCTGAAGCTCCCCGGCTTTTTTGCCGAAGAACGGACCGCCGGACGCCGTTAAGATAATTTTATTTAAGTCGCACTTTTTGTACATACCCTGCAAACACTGGAAAATGGCAGAATGCTCGCTGTCTACGGGCAGAATTTCGATGCCGTTTTCCTTGGCGGTCTTCATGACGAGTGAACCGCCTGCGACAAGCGTTTCCTTATTCGCAAGCGCCATCTGCTTTTTGGCTTCGAGTGCCGTTAAGGTCGGCTTGAGGCCCACCATGCCCACGACGGAGTTTAAGACGATATCAACGCTTTCCAGCTCCGTCAGGGCACAAAGGCCCTCCATGCCGCTGTACACCTTCACATTGAGGTCGCGGACGGCGGCGCGAAGCTTAGAAGCAGCTTCCAAATCAAAAACCGCAACTGCTTGCGGTTTAAATTCCCGGATCTGCGCTTCCAGAAGCCGAATATTGGAATGGGCAGCGAGCGCCTCCACTTTAACGGCGTGCTCCCCTTCCTTTTGTATACAGCGCACAACGTCGAGCGCCTGTGTGCCGATGGACCCGGTAGAGCCGAGCAAAGCTAACTTTTTCATGCAGACCCATCCTTTCTTACGACACGATCGGCAGCAGCATCGTTACCATGTAGACAAACGGTGCGGTGAAAATCACGCTGTCGAAACGATCCAAAATACCGCCGTGGCCCGGAATGACGCTGCCGAAATCTTTGATGTGGCAGCTTCTTTTAATGAGCGAAAAGCTGAGGTCGCCGAGCACGGACACAAACGCGCCGAAAAAGCCGATGATTAAGAGCGAGAGCCAGTTTGCCTGACGTTCGCCACCGTAAATGCCGTAGGTGAAAATGAGACCCACGAGCTGCAAAATGATGACGCTGGACAACACGCCGCCGATGAGACCCTCCACAGTCTTTTTGGGGCTGATCTCCGGGCACAGCTTGTGCTTACCGAAGAGCTTTCCGGCGAAAAACGCGCCTGCGTCCGGAATCCATGCGGAGAATACGCACACGAGCGCGTAGAACATGCCGTGCTGGTCGCTTAACGTGCGCACCAGAACGATAGTCTGCAACGCGAGCGGGATCAAAACGACCATGCTGTACACAACGGCCATTTCTTTAAAAGTGATCTCGCGGTGGTGGCGCAGCAGCGCGCAGAAAATGCACGCCGTGAACGCGGAATAAATAAAGATATTTGCCTGCTGAAATTCACAGAACTGCACCAGTACGGCAGCTGTCATGCTGGGAACCGTGATATACCAGCGGTCGGAAAGTTCCAGCGCCTTGATGACTTCAAAAACAGCGAGCGCGGAGATAAACGCAATGGCAATATTGAGTGCCAGCGGAAAAGAGCGGTTGAACACGACGATTGCCATGAAAAATGCGACCAGCGTGACACCGGATAAAACTCTGTCCTTCATATACCTATGGTTTCCTTTCACCGTTCGGAATGTAATAGAAACGCGGTACAGGGCGGCATGTGCCGCCCGCACTGCAAAAAATCATACACCGCCGAAACGGCGTTGTCTGCTGTTGAACTTTTCAATGGCTTCGTCCAAGTGCTTCGGCTTGAAATCCGGCCAGAGAATATCAAAATATTCAAATTCGGTATAGGCGCTCTGCCACAAAAGGAAGTTTGAGATGCGCTCTTCGCCGCTTGGACGGATGATGAGATCCGGGTCAGGCTGGCCGGCGGTGTACATAGCGCCGGAAAGCGTTTCCTCCGTGATGTCCTCGGGCGAAAGCTCGCCGTTTTTGACGCGCTCTGCCAAAATGCGTGCCGCGCGGGTAATCTCTGCGCGGCCGCCGTAGTTCATGGCGAGGTTCAGCACCATGCCGGTCTTCACGCTGCTCGCTTCCTCCACGCGATGAATGAGCGCCTGTAAGTCGGGCGCAAAAGCGGAAATATCGCCGATAAAGCGCACCCGGATATTCTCATTCATGAAGTCGCGCAGCGCTTCCTCAAGGTACTGGTGGAAAAGCTTCATCAGCGCTGAGACCTCGTCTGCGGGGCGGCTCCAGTTTTCCGTGGAAAACGCGTAGAGCGTGAGATATTTTACACCGATAGACGATGCATACCGCGTGATGGTGCGGAAATTCTGCGCGCCCGCCGTGTGGCCCGCCGTGCGCGGCAGACCACGCTTTTTAGCCCAACGACCGTTGCCGTCCATGATGATGCCGATATGTGCCGGCACCTGCACGGGCGTTTTGTTTTCTTTACTTCCAAATGCCATTTCGGAGCCTTCCTTTTGCTTACAGGGTGAGAACTTCCTTCTGCTTTGCGGCAGAGCGTTCGTCTGCCTGCTTTACGTACTTATCCGTCAGCTCCTGCGTTTTCTTTTCCGCCTGCTTCAGGTCGTCCTCGGTCAGTTCGCCGTCTTTCTTCATCGCCTTCAGCTTTTCCATAGCGTCGCGGCGGATGGAACGCAGGGCGATTTTTGCTTCTTCTGCCATGTGGCTGACGTCCTTCACGATATCCTTACGCTTCTCTTCGGTGAGCGGCGGGAAAATGAGGCGGATGGTCTTGCCGTCGGACTGCGGGTTGATGCCGATGTCCGAGGTCTGGATGGCGCGCTCAATGGCGCGGCAGACGGAACCGTCCCACGGCTGAATGGTCAGCACGCGTGCCTCCGCAACGGAAACGGCTGCAAGCTGGTTGACCGGCGTGGGTGCGCCGTAGTAATCGACCATGACCTTATCGAGCACAGCCGGGTTTGCGCGGCCTGCGCGGATGGCGGCGTAGTCGCTTTCGAGTCTCGCGATGGTTTTGCCCATTTTGCTTTCTGCTTTTGCCAATACTTCCTTCATAAGTATATTCTCCTATCTGTTATTTCATTATACGTTTTGTGTGCTCTTTATCCGGGCGCACAAGGCTTCTCCCCTAAAAAGCTTTAGTCCTTCGTGATGACCGTGCCGACGTTTTCGCCGCAGACGGCGCGGACGATGTTCTCCGGGTCCTCAATGCTGAACACAAGGAACGGGATGCCGCGGTCGTTACAGAAGGAAGCGGCCGTCATATCCATGACCTGCAGGTTCTGATTGAGGATTTCCATATACGTGAGATGATCGTACTTCTTTGCGTTCGGGTTCTTCTTCGGGTCGCTGTCGTAAACGCCGTCGACCATGGTCGCCTTTAAGATGACTTCGGCGTCGATTTCTGCACCGCGCAGCGCTGCGCCGGTATCGGTGGAGAAGTACGGGTTACCCGTGCCACAGCCAAACACAACAACGCGGCCTTTTTCAAGGTGACGCACCGCACGGTTGCGGATGTACGGCTCTGCAACCTCCTGCATGGCGATGGCTGTCTGTACGCGCACATCAAGGCCGACCTGCTCAAGGCCGTCCGCCACGCCGAGTGCATTGATGACCGTAGCCAGCATGCCCATGTGGTCTGCACGGGTACGGTCCATGCTGCCGCTGCTTCTGCCGCGCCAGAAGTTGCCGCCGCCCACAACGATGGCGACCTCGCAGCCCATATCCACGATCTTCTTGATGGGCTCGCAGATCTTGACAACGGTGTCAAAATCGATGCCGTGACCGATCTTGCCGGAAAGCGATTCGCCGCTGAGCTTTAAGAGAACTCTTTTGTACTTCAAATTCATACGTTCATCCTCGATTCTTTAGTATTCCATATCCTGTGACGCACACCCGCAAATTTTCTCAATTTGCAAATGCACAGATTTATACTTATACTTATTTTACATGACAGACCCCGATTTGTAAAGCGTATTTCCGAAATGTTCACGGAAATGAAAAATTTTTGCACAATGCACGAAATTCAAACGGCGTTCACAGTTTTGTGCTAAAAGTGTCTTATACTTAAAAAACGGCTGAAAGGAGTGAAAAACTACATGCAGCTTAGAAAAACGATTTTAGCTTCCGTGCTTTCTGCGGCGCTTGCGCTCTCTGCGGCCGCCTGCGGCACAGCGGAAAACACACAAAGTGTGCGCAGCGCGGCGGCTTCAGAGCACGTAGCGGAAACGCCGACGCCTTCCCCCGAAGCGACCGCAACGGCATCGCCTACCGCCGAGCCGACGGTAAAATCCACCGCATCTCCCGCACCGGAAAGCAACGAGGTAAGCGAAAACGCAGAGATCACTGCGGAGCTTGAAGCGATGGCGCCGCTTTTGGAAGCACACATTCTGGCGCAGATGAACGGCATGGCGTTTGACGCAAATGATCCCGTTTACTTTTGGCAGACCGCGGCCTTTGCGGTGGACAACTGCGGCATGACGTTTTACAGCGCAGAGACGACCGGCAGCGCGCTGGTACTCTCTCGCGGGGTGATGGAAGAAATTGTGAGCGGACTATTCGAAAGCGCCGCAAATGAAGACCTGCCGGATATTCCCGACTCGCTTTCGGGTGAGATTTCGTACGATGCGGACAGCGACACCTATGCGCGGCCTATAAGCGGCGGCGGCTTTTCCGTGGACATGCAAGACTGTGTGAAAAGCGGAGATGTGTACACCGTGACGGCAGCGCTCATCCGCGACGAGAACGAGGCGGAACCGCAGGCGATCTTCACGGCGGAGCTCGTGCCGAATCCGCGCGAGGACAATACCGTATTTATATATAGTATACGCACCGTGAAACAAATTTCATAAGCAAATTAAAAATGTCGCGCAGAATGTGTATTTCTTCTGCGTGACATTTTATTGTCAAACTCTCTGTGAAACACAACAAAATAGTTTCCTAACACTCCGTTCATTTTTAGTACATGTATATCGATATAGAAATATCAATATGCAAATTTAGCACTTAACAAATCAAAAATTTTGATATACAATACAGTCGTAAAAAGAAGTTAGGTGGTGCAAACCACCGAGCTTTGCGATAAATTGCTTCACATAGAAAGGGCGATAGACTTATGGCAAGATTTACACTTCCCCGCGATTTGTATCATGGCAAGGGTGCTTTGGAAGAACTGAAGCATTTTGAAGGCAAGAAGGCTGTTGTTTGTGTAGGCGGCGGCTCCATGAAGCGTTTCGGCTTTTTGGACCGTGCAGTCGGCTATCTGAAGGAAGCCGGCATGGAGGTCGAGCTGATTGAAGGCATTGAGTCTGATCCGTCTGTTGAGACCGTTATGAAGGGTGCGCAGAAGATGATCGAGTTCCAGCCGGATTGGATCATCGCGATGGGCGGCGGCTCTCCGATCGACGCCGCAAAAGCTATGTGGATCAAATATGAATACCCGGACGTTACGTTTGAGGATATGTGCAAGGTCTTCGGCCTGCCGAAGCTGCGCCAGAAAGCACACTTCTGCGCCATTTCCTCTACTTCCGGCACCGCAACGGAAGTGACCGCGTTCTCCATCATCACCGATTATCAGAAGGGCATCAAGTACCCGATCGCTGACTTCGAGATTACCCCGGATGTCGCCATCGTTGACCCGGACCTTGCCGAGACGATGCCGAAGAAGCTCGTTGCGCACACCGGTATGGATGCTATGACCCATGCGATTGAAGCATATGTTTCCACCGCAAACTGCGATTTCACCGACCCGCTCGCCATCCACGCCATCGAGATGATCATGAAGGACCTTATCCCGTCCTATAACGGCGATATGACCGCCCGCGACAACATGCACAACGCACAGTGTCTGGCCGGTATGGCGTTCTCCAACGCTCTGCTCGGCATCGTACACTCCATGGCACACAAGACCGGCGCTGCGTTTGCCGATTACGGCGCACACATCATCCACGGCGCAGCCAACGCCATGTACCTGCCCAAGGTCATCGCCTATAACGCGAAGGATCCCACCGCCAAGGCACGCTACGGCGTCATTGCCGACAAGATGCACCTGGGCGGCGGGAACGACGACGAGAAGGTCGCGCTGCTCATCCAGTATCTGCGCGGCATGAACGACGATTTGAACATTCCGCACTGCATCGGCCACTACGGCCCCGACTCCTACCCCGCCGAGCAGGGCTTTGTCCCCGAGAACGTATTCCTCGAGAGACTGCCCGAGATCGCAAAGAACGCGATTGCCGATGCCTGCACCGGCTCCAACCCGCGCCAGCCGACCCAGGAGGAGATGGAAAAGCTGCTGAAGTGCTGCTACTACGACACCGAGGTCGACTTCTAACCACCGCCCCTCTGCGGTCTCTGCAAGCCGCCGCATGATCTGCCCCGGCCACAAGCTTTTGTGGCCGGGGCTTTTTGCCGCCGCAAAAGTGGACAAAATCCTTGCGATTTGATTTTTGCGGATTTTTGCTGTACAGGGCGCAGCTACAGCGTTCGCTGGCATTTTTTGTGCAAGTGTCAAATCCTTGATTTCGCATAGATTTTGCTGTATACTAATGGTAAAATCCAAGTAAAAGAGGATGGGAGTTTACCATGACATCCACTGCAAAATCACAAGGTCCCCTGTTTACCAAGCGGGCGCTGTTCACCCTGATCTGGCCCCTGCTGCTGGAGCAGACATTAAGCGTCACGATGGGCATGGCCGACACGCTGATGGTCGCCGGTGTGGGTGAGGCCGCTGTCTCCAGCGTATCGCTCGTGGACAGCCTGAATATTTTGATTATTCAGATTTTGTCCGCGCTGGCTACCGGCGGTGCGGTCATTGCCAGCCAGTATCTGGGCCGCCGGGATGAGGAAAACGCCAGCCGCAGCGCCGCCCAGCTGTACAGCGTGCTGGGCATCTCTACGGTTGCGGTGGGTGTTGTCTGTATGCTGCTCTCCCGCCTGATCCTTCGGATGGTGTTCGGCAGCATTGATGAGGATGTCATGCGGTTTGCGCAGCAGTACTTCCTTATCAGTGCGGTGTCCTACCCCTTCATCGGCCTGTACAACGGCGGCGCGGCGCTGTTCCGTGCGCAGGGCAACAGCCGCATCAGTATGCTGGCCAGCCTTGTCATGAACGTCATCAACATTGCGGGCAACGCGCTGCTGATCTACGGTTTCGGCATGGGCGTTATCGGCGCGGCGCTGGCCACGCTGATCGGGCGTGTGTTTGCCGCGGTGTTCATCCTGTGGCAGAACCAGGACCTGCACAATCCCCTGCGCGTGCAGCGTTTCGCTGACCTGCGGCCCCGGCGCAGGCCCATCATGCAGATTTTGTCCATTGGCATCCCGTCGGGTCTGGAAAACGGCATGTTCCAGATCGGCAAGCTGTGTGTCAGCAGCCTGACGTCTACCTTAGGCACCTCGGCCATCGCGGCCAATGCCGTGGCAAACTCGGTCTCGACGCTGGCGAACATCCCCGGCAACACGATGAGCCTTGCCATGATCCCGGTCATCGGGCAGTGCCTTGGCGCAGGCGAGAAAAAGCAGGCGCAGCGCTATTCCGTCACGCTGCTGGGCATCGCCATCACGGGGCTGACCGTCACGAACGCGGCACTGTTCTTCCTGATGCCCGAGGTCGTGACTTGGTTCAACCTCTCGGCGGAGGCATCCGCCATGTGTACCCACGTGGTCCACTGGTTCAACCTGTTCAGCATCTTCTTCTGGGCGACGAGCTTTACCCTGCCCAACGCCCTGCGCGCGGGCGGCGACGCCAAGTTTACGATGTCGGTCAGCATCGTCAGCATGTGGCTGTTCCGCGTGATTCTGAGCTATATCTTTGTTCTGCAGTTCCACTTAGGACTGACCGGCGTCTGGTTCGGTATGTTCATCGACTGGATCTGCCGCAGCCTGTGTTTCCTTGTGCGGTTTGCCCGCGGGAAATGGATGGAGCATAAGGTGATATAAGACGCAAAAAACTCCCTGCCCGGTGCGGACAGGGAGTTTTCTATTGTATGGCGTGGGAAATTACTCCACCATATACTCAAAATCAATACGGCCCAGCGCCACATCGGCGGCGGCGACCCGGATCTTCATGGAAGAACCCAGCATCCAGCTCTTGCCGGTCAGCGGGTCCAGCATGCTGACGCCGTCGATGACCTGCGGTTCACCCTTGCAGAGCTGCGCGGCGGGGACAAAGCCCTCGACCGTG
>OKTW01000908.1_pt1 | contig 12325 bp, 8 predicted proteins | sample 1606371 | NCBI WGS metagenome assembly OKTW01 (sample SAMEA3879568, study PRJEB24766) | human gut metagenome | biome: human-associated habitat; feature: feces | place: USA | collected 1985/1987
GTGATTCTGAGCCTACAACTTCTATCCTTACCATTACTTCCAACGTTGTATATGGTAAAGCAACTGGTTCTCTGCCGGACGGAAGAAAAGCCGGTGAGCCTCTGTCTCCAGGAGCTAACCCGTCTTACGGCGCAGAGAAGAGCGGACTTCTTGCTTCCCTGAACTCTGTAGCAAAACTGCCGTATGAGGACGCTCTGGACGGAATCTCCAACACCCAGACCATCAACCCGGGCGCACTTGGCCACAACGACGAAGAGCGTACCGAGAACCTGGTACACGTTCTGGACGGATACTTCGAGCAGGGTGCACATCACCTGAACGTAAACGTATTCGGAACCGAAAAACTGATCGACGCAATGGAGCACCCGGAGAAACCGGAGTATGCAAACTTCACAATCCGTGTATCCGGCTATGCAGTTAAATTCATCGACCTGACAAAAGAGCAGCAGATGGACGTAATTGCACGTACCTGCCACGATCATATGTAATTTCTGAAAATGTTATTTCTAAAGCCCCCGCGGCCGCAGCAATGCGGCTGTGGGGGCTTTTTGTATATCGGTGCTTGAATTCCAGTAAAATCCACTTGATTTAGAGTACATAAAATGAGAAAATTTATCAGATGCAGAACGCTAATTGAAAAACTTTTATCAAGTAATTCATAGCGTAAGTTACAAGTTAATGTTATAATACCAAAGTTAGAATTTCCTAACACAAGAAAAAATGGAGTTTTATTTATGAAAAAGAAAATTGTTGCAGCATTTTGTCTTGCCATGGTGATGACGGTCGGCGGATGTTCCGGTGCGGGGACAGCAGCGCAGCCGGAGAGCAGTGAAAGTCAGACACAGCCGGCGTCTGTTTCGGAGTCTTCGAGCAGTTCTGACGCTTCGGAAGAGAATTCCACGCAGAAATCCGCATCATCCACAGCTTCTTCCGCTGCCGCAGATGCATCGAGCAGCCGAGATATTTTTGCGATGGATACGTACATGACGGTCACTGCCTATGGTCCGAATGCAGAAACGGCGGTGGATCAGGCGCAGCAGGAGATTGAGCGGCTGGATGCACTTCTGTCGGCCGGAGAGGAGACGAGTGAAGTAGCGCAGATCAATGCAAACGGCGGCGGAACCTTATCGGAGGATACCACCTATCTGCTGGAACGCTCGCTGGATCTGTATGACAGCACAAACGGCGTTTTCGACATCGCAATTTATCCGATCATGGACGCCTGGGGTTTTACAACCGGAAATTATACGATTCCTTCGGATGAGACGATCGAAAGCCTCCTTCCGCTGACCGATGCCAATGACATTCTTTACGACAAGGACAGCGCATCGATCAGCTTTGCCAAGGACGGCATGAAAATCGACTTCGGCGGAATTGCAAAAGGCTATACCTCCGGCAGAATCGCCGATATTTACCGGGAATGCGGTGTGACGAGCGGGCTCATCAACCTCGGTGGAAACGTTCAGGTTGTCGGCACGAAAACGGATGGCAGCAAATGGCGTGTTGCCGTGCAGAGTCCGGAAGCGGAGGATGATTATCTCGGCATTCTCTCGACGGCCGACCGGGCGGTTATTACTTCTGGCGGCTATGAGCGGTATTTCGAACAGGACGGCATGAAATATCATCACATCATCGACCCATCGACCGGTCATCCGGCAAATAACGGTCTGGTGTCGGTGACGATCGTAAGTGCTGACGGAACACTGGCGGATGGCCTTTCTACTTCTCTTTTCATCATGGGGAAGGACAAGGCGGCCGAATACTGGCGTGCACACAGCGATGAATTTGACACCATTCTGGAGGATGCGGACGGCGTTCTGTATGTAACCGAAGGAATTGCCGATGATTTCACATCCGATCACGAGACAAACATTATCAGGAAAGACGGTGATACATAACCATGGGAAAATGGAAAAAACTGACAGCATTTGCACCGGCTCTAGCGGCAGTTATCGTAGCAGCCTGCGCCGGTATTTCGCTGAACGGCTATACTGCACCGGTTTACGCCGTAGAGCAGCCGGAGGCACTGGTGACACCGGAGCCGGAACAGGATACCGATGCAGCGGAAAAGAAAGATGATACAAAAAAGAAGGACGATACCAAAAAGACAACCGATACCGAAGCAGAACTTGTCGCAGCCGTCGGTTCCGGCAGCTTTGAGCTGGCGGACGGAACGTACGAAGGAAGCGGAACAGGTTTTGGCGGTACGATTACAGTCTCTGTCGTATTGAAAGACAAAACGATTCAGTCGATCTCGATTGTAAGCGCTCCCGGCGAGGACGCAGCTTTCCTGAACCGTGCGAAGGGAGTTATCGACCGTATCATTGCATCCCAGAGTGTGGATGTGGACACGGTTTCCGGTGCAACTTTCAGTTCAAAAGGTATCCTTGCAGCCGTGAAAAATGCACTGACCGGTCAGGAGGACACTTCAGAACCGGCATCCGCATCAGGAGCGGCAGGCGGCGGAGCCTCTGCCGGCGGAACCGTTACAGTATCTAAAATCGAAGAACCGGCTGCCTACCGGGATGGAACGTATTACGGAACCGGAACGGGATTTGGCGGCACAATGAAAGTCTGTGTTGTTGTCAGCGGCGGAAAAATTGCTTCGATTGATATTGTGGAAAACAGCGATACGCCAAGCTACCTTTCCAGTGCTTCCTCTCTGATTTCGACGATTATCTCAACACAGAGTACGAATGTGGATACGGTCTCCGGCGCGACATACAGCTCCCGCGGTATTATTGAAGCTGTGCGGAGTGCCTTAAGTCAGGCGGCAGTGAACGGGTCTTCCAGTACAAACGGAGGAAGCCAGAGCAATACAAACAACGGAAACAACAGTCAGAATAATAATCAGAACAATAACAATTCGTCTGCATCCAAGGGAAGTTTCCCTTATCAGGACGGAATTTATTACGGCACGGCCGCCGGTTTCCAGGGAGACATCAAAGTGGCGGTAGCCCTGCAGGATCAGACGATCAAAGCGGTACTGATTCTGGAAAACGAAGATGACGAGACATTCTTCAACCGTGCCAAAGTCGTAGCGGACCGCATCGTAGACGGACAGAAAACCGATGTGGATCTCGTATCCGGCGCAACGTACAGCTCCCGCGGCATCCAGAACGCAGTAAAACAGGCGCTGGAAAATGCGAAGAAGGCAACAAACGGCGAGACCGTTCCGGATAACGGAACGAGCAGTGGCGGAACCACAACGATTCCGGAAGGAAAATTCCCATACGAGGAAGGCATTTACTACGGAACCGGCGAGGGCTATCTGGGAGACATTACAACGGCAGTTGTCATTCAGGATGAGACGATCAAGGCAATTCTCGTGACCGAGAGTGAAGATGACGAAGCATTCTTAAAACGCGCAAAACAGACAGCAAAGGACGTTGTGAAAAACCAGACACTGGAAGTCGACACCGTTTCCGGCGCAACCTACAGCTCCAGGGGAATTCTTGCGGCAATCGAGGAAGCTTTAAAAGAGGCAGAACGCGTAACTGAGGAAAAGAAAAATCCAACCCCGACACCGACGGAAACACCAACCCCGACCGAAACCCCGGAGCCAACTGAGACGCCAACACCAACACCGACGGAAACTCCGGAACAAAAGATCTATCAGGACGGCGAATACACAGCGATTGCCGTCTGCGAGCCGGATGAAGATGAAGATTTTACCGCTTATCAGCTTTCCGTGACGGTAACAATTGAAAACGATAAAATCGTAGCGTTAAGCAACATCACCGGTGACGGAGACAGTCAGAATGCCTCCTACATCCGCCGCGCATCCGAAGGAACCTCCAAAATCAAAGGCGTTTCCGCTCAGATTCTGGAAGCCGGAACGCTTGAAAACATCGACACCGTTTCCCGTGCAACCTGCTCCTCAAAAGCCATTCTTGAGGCATGCCGGAATGCGCTGGATGCTGCGAAAGTAACGCAATAAAGGGGAAAACAGATGAGACAATTGATTGTTCGTTTTTTGAATGTCGCTGTCATTGCTGCTGTTCTGATCGGCTACAATACCGTACTCGATAAAAGAGACAAAGAGGATCAGATCGCGCGGCTCTCGGCAGAGCTTGAGACGACCAAGCTTCAGAAGGAAAATCTGCAGGCCGCAGCAGCTGCATCCAACACGGCGGATACGGCCGCAAGTGAAGCAGCAGAAGCAGAAGGGCAGTATGTGGACGGCAGGTATGATGGTGAGGCTGACGGCTTCGGCGGCACCATTGCAGTTGAAGTAACCGTAGAGGGCGGCCAGATTACCGATCTTGCCATCACATCCGCCGACGGCGAGGACAGTGCGTATCTGTCAAACGCGGAGGCGATCATTCCAAAGATTATTGAGGCACAGTCCGCCGATGTTGATACGATCAGCGGAGCAACATTCAGCTCCACCGGTATCAGAAATGCGGCGCAGGAAGCAATAGAAAAGGCGGAGAAATAACATGAAAAATTTAGATCTATCCACATTACCGGCAAAGAAGAGAAAACAGATCGTTTCCTGCCTGCGTGCCGGAATCCAGCTTTTATATTTCCTGTTTCTTCCGTCAGTATTTACCGCTGCATTTAACGGAGTGAAATACATTTTTACGCAGCTTGGACAGGGTGAAAAAATTGAGATGACCGCGTTTGTGTCGGCTCTGCTCCTTGTCTGTGCATTTACGATTGTTTTCGGCAGATTTTTCTGCGGTTTTGCATGCGCTTTTGGAAGTCTGGGGGATGCAATGCACGCAATTTATGGTATAATCTGTAAGAAACGTAAAAAGAAGCCCAGATGCATCAAACCGGAGCTGGCAAAAAAACTGGTACTGATCAAATACGGCATTCTGCTTCTGATTGCTCTTTGCTGCTTTGCAGGAGTTTATCAGAAAGCAAGAGGAACAAGCCCGTGGGATGTCTTTTCCATGCTGCATGCGGGAAATTTCCGACTTTCCTCTTATATTCCAGGCATTGTTCTTCTGGTGCTGATCCTGGTCGGCATGTTCTTTGAGGAGCGCTTTTTCTGCCGTTTCCTGTGCCCAATGGGAGCTGTCTTTTCTCTGCTTCCGATCCTGCCGTTCTTTACTCTGCACCGGAAACGCGAAAACTGCATCCGCGGCTGCAGCGCCTGCACGAGACAGTGCCCGTCAGCAGTGGAACTGCCATCCGATGGATCCGTGGAAATCTCCGGCGACTGTTTCCAGTGCCAGAAATGTATTGATACGTGTCCAAAAGGCAATATCCGCTGCGGGGTAAAGGAACTTCACGGAAATGAAATCCTCTTTACGCTGTTCCGTGCTGTATTTCTGCTGACACTGCTGTTATGGGCTGGCATCTGATTCAGAATAAGGAAAACTATATGAAGAAAAAAGATCTGATTCTGGCAGGCGCCGTTCTGCTCCTGGCTGGAATCCTTGCCCTGGCGCTTCGGCTGCCGAAAACGGAAAATGGAAATACCATGAAAGTCACGGTGGACGGCGAAGTCTACGGAACGTATTCACTCGCAGAAAATCAGACCGTGAAAATTCAGACGGGTCACGGAACGAATGTCCTGGTGATTGAAAACGGAAGTGCCTATATGGAAGAAGCTGACTGCCCGGACGGCTACTGCAAAAGACAGGGTACGATTTCCCGGGTAAATGAGACGATCGTGTGCCTGCCGCATAAGCTGGTTGCGGAGGTAGAAAGTGACGGATCCACAACGGACGACGCCGACGATGCGCCGGATGTGATTGTAAAATAATACCAGCTTAGAAGAAAGGAATTGGAATTTATGAGAGACAGCCGCACTGCAAGCAGAAAAATTGCCTTATGCGCCATGTTGATGGCACTTGCCATGATTTTCAGTTACGTGGAGGTACTGATCCCGATCAACCTCGGCGTTCCCGGCATTAAACTTGGTATTGCCAATCTGGTTGTCGTTGTCGGTCTCTTTTTCCTTCCGGCCGGGGAAGTCCTGATGATTTCCGTTGCCCGCATTCTTCTGATGGGCTATCTGTTCGGAAATGGAATGTCCATTCTTTACAGTCTTGCCGGCGGACTCCTGAGTTTTCTTGTGATGTTCTTACTGAAACATATCAAAGGATTCAGTATCACCGGCGTAAGTATTGCCGGCGGCGTGACGCACAATGTCGCGCAGATCTGCGTGGCGGCTCTCGTTGTACAGAACCGCAAACTGTTCTATTATTTACCGGCACTTCTCGTAGCCGGTGTCATTACCGGAATGCTGATCGGAATCCTTTCTGACCGCATTCTTTCGGCAGTAAAACGCGAAGGACGGAAGAGTTCTTCTCGGTAGGTACTGCACATCTAGTACCATTTATCTGTGCGGAGACAAAAATCGTTCCGCAAATTTCAAAGAAACATACAAATTAATAATAAAAAATCTCAATAAACAGTATCTGTGCGCTTTTGAGAAAAAATACTCAGTTAAGAGTTAGACAAAACGATCTAAAATTAGTAAAATGTTTTATAGTTAGTTAAAGCAATTATTAATTAGTATAAACTAATGTAATAATAAATAACAGTTTTGCCCCTGTTTTTCCTGCAAAACTGTGGAAAAGGAAAAAGGAGGAAGTTATGATCAAAAGAAAAGAACTTCAGAAAAAATCATTAGCAGCCGTAATGGCAGCTTCCATGACCATGAGCCTGCTCCCGGGAACCGTACTGGCGGATTCCACAAGCGGCGTGCTGGCAGATGTTACTTATGAGTCTACCGCTCATGTTACCAGAACAGCAGAAGACGATGAGGATGAGAATGCATGGGATGAATATGACGTTAATGTCAAAATCACAGTTGCAGACGGCAAATTTTCTGACATTGCAGTAACGCCTGGCTCTGGATACAATACAGAGAATGCCACATATTTCAAAAAAGCAGCTACAAACAGCAAAGGATTCAAAACGAAACTTCTTGGAAAAGATGCAACGATTGAAAACATTGAAGGATGGGATATTGTATCGGGTGCAACCAGAACTTCGAATGCAGTAAAAACCGCGGCTCTTGCAGCAACCCAAAAAGCAACCCCGACTCCAGAAGCAGTAGACACCACAGCACTTGAAAAAACAATCGCAGATGCCGAAGCATTAAAGGAAGCTGACTACACCGCAGACTCCTGGAAAGCTGTCCAGACTGCTCTTACCGCAGCAAAATCTGCTCTTTCTGCAAAAGAATCCCAGAGCGCTGTTGATACCGCGAAAGATGCGCTGAATACTGCAGTAAAAGGCCTTGTTAAAGCACTGACTCCGACGGCGACCCCGACAGCAACGCCAACCGCAACCCCAACGGCGACCCCGACCGAGACTCCAACTGAGCAGGTGGCTTACGTTCTGATGAACATTCCGTATGATGAATTTTATGCTGCAGATGTAAACAACTCTGTTCCAGTGGATGTATTTTCTTCCGCAACGAAGAGCAAAACAAGAACAGCCACTCTTGCCGGTGGTTCTTATCATACCAATGCAGATGGAAGTGCAATCAATGGAATTACCTTCCCGGTTAAAGTAACAGGAGTGGATCTTTCCAAATTTAAGAAAGTAACAGATTCTGATTCTGTAAGTATTACAGTAACAAACCGTGGTCAGACATCTACACAGACATACACCGGAAAAGACGCCTTATTTGAAAACTCAGACTATGCATATTATGTATTAAGCGAAGCACCTTCTTACTACAAAGAAGCAACGGTAAATGCAGATGGCTCTCTTTCTTTTGGAAAAACAGTTGGAACTGCAATTGAACTGACCAATGTATCTCCGGAATTTATGACTGAATCAAAATATGGAGATTATCAGCTGGATCTCGACGGACTGGAGAACACGATTGATGTTGGAACCGATCAGATCTATGGTGTTATTGTCAGCACGAAAGAAGGCAATGACTATGGTATGCGTCATGTGGAAAATATCTGGCGCGGAACAGAGCTGGCATGGTCAACTGGATTTACAACACAGGTACATGGATGCCCGACTTCTTCTGCACATTACAAGAGCATGATGGGACAGCATATCAATAAGGTTACTTATTATACCAGCAAAGGAATCTACACGATTCCAGTGAATGATATTTTTGTTCCGACAAAATTTGAGGCAAGTGTATCCGTAGAAGACGCTTCTCTTTCCGCTGGAAAGACAACGATGACCGTAACCGGACTTCCGGCTGATTATGATGCAGAATATTCCGTAGATGGTCTGGATGGATTTGCAGTAGACGGAAATACCATTTCTTATTCCGCAAATGCGAAAAAAGGAATGTATACTCTGACGATTCATGATAAAAAAGGTGTTTATGCAGATCTGACACAGAGCTTTACTCTGTATACAGATGCAATACCGGCTGCTTACAACGAAAAAGGAAGTGCTCCGGCGCTTGTAAAAGCAGAGAATGCATCAGAAGATGACTTTGCTGATTATATCAAGAACATCACTTCGGTAAAAGTAAATGGAAAAGAATATGCAGCAACTGGAAAACGGAAAACAATTCTGATCAAAGAAGACGGTACGCTTGATCTGACAGCTGCCGCTTTTGCAGAAGGAAATAAATTTGAAATCGAAGTAACTGCAACAGGTTACAAGACGCTTTCCTTTACTTATGAGAAGAAAGAAACAACATATAAATATGTATATGCAGGTCTTACCTGGGCTGAGTATTGGGCAGCAGAAGGAGTTCAGGCGGCAGGAAGCGACGTTGGTTCGGATGAAACTGACAGTCGCGAAGAAAGTGATAAGGGCGCTTTTGATGTTGTAACCCGTGCGACCACAAACCATGGACTGCACAGAGGAAGCTTCCAGTGCGCAGCGACTATCTACATGAAAGATGGCACAACCTATGATGTGGCATATTATACCGCAGCAACCACGGCAGTTCTGACCAACGGCGAGACCGTAACTTACGATAAGAGCCAGATTGATCATTATGAAGTAAAAGGTCTGAAATATGTGCCTGTAAAAGTTTCGGAAGATGATTACGAAGATTTCTGCAAAAAGTATGTTGTGGTAGAAAACGGCGGAACACTTTCCGGTGGATTTTCTGAAAATAAACTGCAGAGCTATACAGGCCTGGTTGCAGATGTAACAGAAAACACAAACGGTCTGAAGATAGCAGTGAAAAATGCAGATGGAAGCTTCTCCTTCTCTGCAGGAACAACAGGAAGTGAATCCGGAATCAAAGATCAGGCGCTGAAGACAGCTCCGGATGCTGAGACCGTAGGACTGACCGTGAAAGAAGCCAATGGTTCTTATGGAGAATTCCTTCGCGTAGATTTAACGGGAGATTACGGCGATCTGGCTGCTAATCTGCAGACCGTAACCTGGACTTATTACGGTGATGATTCCACTTATACGAATGCAAAAGCAACGTATGGAACAAAATTCGCAGCAGATAACTGGATGCATAAAGTAATGGGAATCCAGCTTGGTCTTACCGATTCCCTGCGCTGCACTTTACCGGAGGGAACGGATGGAACCGGTTATTGGAAGATTACGATTCATGCACTTGGCTATGCAGATGCTTCCTACACTTTTGAAGCAACCAAAGCGAATATTGTAGGAGCTGATCCGGTAGAGAGCACAGCAGCACTGGAAGAGGCAATTGCAAAGGCAGATGCACTGAATAAAGATCTTTACACGGAAACTTCCTGGAATAATATGCAGACAGAACTGGCAGAAGCAAAAGAAGCATTGGAGAAAAAACAGAGCCAGGGAACCGTAGACGAAGCAACAGAGCATCTGAATGCAGCAATCGAAGCACTTCAGTCCCAGTATGTATTAATGAACATTCCGTATGCTGAGTTCTATCAGGCAGAGGTTCATAATGATGTTCCGGTAGATGCGTTTACTTCCGCAACAAAGAATAAAACAAGAACCGCGTCTCTTTCCGGCGGATCTTATCATGTGAATGCAGACGGAAGCGATATTACAGGTATCACCTTCCCGGTAAAAGTAACAGAGGGTATGGATCTTAGCAAATACACGAAAGTGACAGATGAGGATTCTGTAGAAATCACCGTTACCAACCGTGGACAGACATCCACCACAACGTATACCGGAAAAGATGCACTGTATGAGAATGCAAGCTATGCATATTACACTTTACATGAGGTTCCGTCTTATTACAAAGAAGCATCTGTAGATGCAGACGGCAATGTAACCTTTGGTGCTGTTCAGGGAACCGAGGCAGCAAAGCTGGAAAATGTAACGGCAGAGCTCTCCACTAACAGCAAATACGGTGATTATCAGCTGGATCTGGATGGTCTTACTGATACCATCAAAGCAGGCGAAGATACCGTATATGGTGTTGTTGTCAGCACAAAAGAAGGCAATGACTACGGAATGCGTCATCTGGAGAATATCTGGAGAGTGTCTGAGCTGGCATGGAGCACTGGATTTACGACAAGCGTTCATAACTGCCCGACCTCTTCTGAACATTACAAGAGTATGATGGGACAGACAATCAACAAGATTACATACTACACCAGCAAGGGAATTTATGAAGTTGATGCAGATGTATATGTACCGGTTAAGTTTACAAACGAATTCTCTGTAGAGAATGCTTCCGTAACAGCTGGAAATACTTCTGTTAAACTGGAAGGCCTGCCGGATGATTACGATGCTGTCTATACAGTAGAAGGTCTGACGGGAACCGTGTCCGGTGATACTCTGTACTTCAAGAATGCAGAGAAAGGTTCTTATACATTGACTGTCAGCGATAAGAATGGTAAATATGCAGATCTTTCCGCAGACTTTATCCTTTACACGGAAGAGATGCCGGCAGCATTTAACGAAGATACGACAACACCGGGTCTGCTTAAGAACGGGGATGCAACAGATGAAGAGTTTGCAGATTATCTGAAGAACATTACCTCTGTTACTGTAAATGGAAAAGCATATGCAGCAAGCGGAAGAGGAGCTGTTGTACTGTTCAATGAGGATGGTTCCTTAAAGACAGATGCAGCACCGTTCGCAGAGGGCGATTCCTTTGAAATTACAGTTTCTTCACTGGGATATCAGGATCTTAGCTTCACCTGGAAGAAATCAGCAGAAGAGCCGACTCCTACTCCTACAGAGACCCCAACCGTAACCCCGACCGAGACTCCGACTGTTACCCCGACGGAAACCCCGACCGTAACCCCAACTGAGACTCCGACGGTTACACCTACAACAGCACCAACCACAACCCCGACGACTGCTCCTACCACAATACCTACGACGCAGCCGACGAAGACCCCGACAAGCACCCCGAAAGCAACATCTACTCCGCTTGCAAGTAATAAAGTATCCAATACCTCTACTTCCAAGAAGAGCGATAATGCAAAGACCGGTGATGCTACCAACATCTGGGGATGGGTAAGCATGGCAGTTGCATCTCTTGGCGCTGGCGGACTTGGATTCAAACTCCGCGGCAGAAAGAAAAAAGACGACGAAGAGTAATTCAGAACGAAATAACTGAGAAATTCTTCTGACATAAGAAATCACAGAAACCTCTGTTCCAGCTTTTCTGGCGGAGGTTTCTGCCGTTTCGAGGAGTAAAAAAGTGATTCTTTTCTTTTTGTAAAAAACAAAAAATTAAGTGTTCACACAACGCCCAATTCGTGCGATAATAATACTGTGTTTTTTGCACATGCAGCACAATGGAGGTGACTTAGAAAACATGACAGCAAAACTGTTGGAAAAACATATTACCGATACGATTCGGGAATGGCAGGTGAAGATCGGCTATGAGGGCGGTACGATGAAGCTCTACTACCCGGCGGAGTCCCTGCGCCGTTCCCTCTCTTTAGACGAAACAGAAGACCTGGCTAAAGCGCTTGCCGCGTTCTGTAAGAACGTACAGCCGCGCCTTGGAATGCTCGCTATTTCGGCAGTCAAAGACCGCTACTGTGTGGAAATCCCGGAGGAGGGATGCTCTTATATCGAGCGGGAAATCCCTGTTCCGGAGTTCCTGCAGAACCTTCTGCAGGTGATCACAACGCCTGGAAACACAATGGAACAGGTTCGGGACTGCTTTTCTTCCTATGCAGAGAAAATGCATACTACCGTGGAAGAAAACGCATCCGAGGAGCATGAGATGGGTCATGTATTTTCTTTTTCAGACCCGTCTGTAGATGAATACTGTTACTGTGTCGAAGAAAATGAATTCGGCCTGACGTATCACCGTTTTTCACGGGAAGATTACGAGGCTTTATAAATAAAAGGAGGATATACACCATGGAATTTACAAAACTGCTGGAAGAAAGAAGAAGCATCCGCGCGTTTGATCCGGAGAAACACGTAACCGCAGAGCAGATCCAGGAGATCGTACAGGCAGCGATTCAGGCACCATCCTGGAAAAACTCACAGACAACACGGTACT
>OKTW01000911.1_pt1 | contig 12303 bp, 8 predicted proteins | sample 1606371 | NCBI WGS metagenome assembly OKTW01 (sample SAMEA3879568, study PRJEB24766) | human gut metagenome | biome: human-associated habitat; feature: feces | place: USA | collected 1985/1987
AGAGTGCGAGCACGGCAAGCAGGCTCTCGAGGATCATCGCGCCGTAGCCGACCTTGAGCATGTCCTTCTCGTTTTCGACCGTCTTGGACGACGTGCCGGAGGAAACGAGACTGTGGAAGCCGGACACCGCGCCGCAGGCGACGGTGACGAACAGGATGGGGAACATCGTGCCGAGCTTTTCATTGTTGAAGCCCGTGAAGACGGGGAGGTTCATCGTCGGATGCGCAACGAGAAGGCCGACGACCGCGCCCGCGATCATGCAGATGAACATGAAGGTGGTCATGTAGTCGCGCGGCTGCTTCAAAAGCCACATCGGGAGAACGGCGGCGAAGAAGATGTAGACGAACGTGATGTAGCTCCAAGTCGCCTTGCCGAAGATGAGTGGGCAGTTCATGCCGACGGCGAACGAGGCAACGATGCAGAGGATGCCGAGCGCGGCTTCCTTCCAGCCCGAGAGGTTCAGCTTCTTCTGCACAAGGCCGAAGACGACGGCGAACACCATGAACATGATGGACACCATACCGGCTGCGCCGTTGGTCTGCGCGGCGTCAGCAAGCTGCGTCACGCCGTCGACCACGGTGTAGGCGTTGAACGTGCCGGCGACCATGTCGGCGAACGCCGCGATGACGATCAGGCAGAACAGCCAGCAGAACAGCAGAAACAGCTTGCGGCCGAGCTTGCCGATGTACTTTTCGATCAGCATGCCCATGGACTTGCCGTCGTTTTTGACGGAGGCGTACAGCGCGCCAAAGTCCGTCACAGCGCCGAAGAAGACGCCGCCGAGCAGCACCCACAGCAGCACCGGCAGCCAGCCGAACGCGGCGGCCTGGATCGCGCCGGTGACAGGGCCCGCGCCCGCGATGGAGGAAAACTGATGGCTGAAGACGGTCCAGCCGTTGGTGGGGACAAAGTCCTTGCCGTCGTTATACTTGACGGCGGGCGTCTGCGCCTTGGGGTCGATGCCCCAGGTTTTGGCGAGCCAGCGCCCATAGAGCGCGTAGGCAGCGACGAGGACGACCGCCGCGATCAGCACGATGACGAGTGTGTTCATGTGATTTCCCTTTCTTTCCTAAAAAAGCTGTGTTCTTCGTCAATGCCGGGAGCAAAAAGAAAAGCCCCGCCTCTGCCGCGGATTTTCCACAACGAAAACCCATCGCAAAGACGAAGGCCAATATCGCGGCGATATCCGCCGCAGATCTCAACTTCCGCGTTACCACTTTGCTTGCCGGAAAACCGGCCGCTCGACCGCTGCCCGAATGGATCGGAGAGCGCACCCTGTTAACGGTGGGGGACCGGCTGCGATTACTCGGCGTTTGCGCCTTTCACCGCGGCTACTCACAGGGGATGGCCTGCCCGTTCCTTGCTGCCGTTTTGCACCACCAACGGCTCTCTGAAAGCGGTGATCCGGGGAAGTCGCGTCCTGCTCAAAGCATTTGACGAATGATGTGTGTACAATAGACCCATCCTACGCCGTTGTCAATACAATTTTGTCCGCGCAGGACGGATTTCGTCGAAGAAAATAGACGTCCCATCACTTCTCCGCCGCCGCTTTAGGCAAAATGCAAATGCGAAATACAAATAAAGCTATGCCGAAGCGAAATGGAACCTGGCCGGCAACGCAGTCATAACAACGGGATGCTTTCAAATTTTGACCCGTTTCGGCAGTTTTCGGTTTGCCGAATTTCCGCTTGAAATATTTTAACAAAATATTATTTTTTCTTTCTTGACAAAGGCCCATTCTTATGTTAGCTTTAAAAAGCAAAATAAATCAACCGATCGGATGATGAGTTCGGGAGAGACCGCGGAATATTCTGCCGCGGCGCCGAAGGGGAACGCAGAAGCTCTCAGGCAAAAGGGCCGAACTCGGACGACGCTCCGAAAAGTGCGTTTACGCACGCCGAAGGTGCAACCTGCCGCGATGACTCGGGCGGGGAATCTCTCAGGTGATCAACGGAGGCACAAAGCTCAAAAGGGAGTTTTGTGTCTCTTTTTTGATGCTTAATTTTAATAATTTTTATAATATTCATTAAAATTATTGTTTTCGGAGGATGCGCACTATGGAAAAGAAGACCCCACTTTACCAAACGCATGTGGACATGGGCGGCAAGATCGTCGAATTCGGCGGCTTCCTGATGCCCGTGCAGTATCCCACCGGCGTGATTGCCGAGCACATGGCCGTTCGTGAAAAGGCCGGTCTGTTCGACGTTTCCCACATGGGCGAGCTTCGCCTCAAGGGCCCCGACGCCGTCGCCAACGTGCAGAAGATCATCACCGCCGACATTTCGAACATGAAAGACGGCGAGATCAAGTACTCGATGTTCTGCAACGACAATGGCGGCATCATCGACGACTTCATCGTCTACCGCTGCGCAGCGGACAATTACTGGCTCGTCGTCAACGCGGGCAACCGCGAAAAGGACGCCGCCTGGGTCGAGAGCCATCTCTCCGGCGACGTCGACTACCGCGACGAGGGCAACGACTGGGGCCAGATCGCCCTGCAGGGCCCCAAGTCCGGCGACATTCTCAAAAAACTCTGCGACGAGCAGTACATCCCCGCCAAGTACTACACCTTCACCGAAGACGTGCCCCTGAACCTCGGCGAGCGCACGATCCGCGCCCTCGTCTCCCAGACGGGCTACACCGGTGAATACGGCTTTGAGATCTACTGCAAGGCTGAGGACACCGTCGACCTGTGGAAAGCGCTTCTGAAGGCGGGCGAGCCCGAGGGGTTGATCCCCTGCGGCCTCGGCGCGCGCGACACGCTGCGCTTAGAGGCTTCGATGCCGCTCTACGGCCACGAGATGAACGACGAGATCACGCCGAAGATGGCGGGACTTCCGTGCAAGCTCACGGGCAAGGACTTCATCGGCCGCGACGCGCTTGTCGCGCTCGGCGCGCCGAAAATGAAGCGCATTGGCATGAAGGTCGTCGGCCGCGGCATCGTACGCGAGCACTGCGACCTCTACACGATGGACGGAGAAAAGATCGGCTGGGCATCCTCCGGCACGTTCGCACCCTATATCGGCTGCGGCGTTGCGATGGGCTATATCCCCGCCCAAGATATCGAGATCGGCAGGCACCTCAACGCCGACGTGCGCGGCCGCATGGTCGAGCTGGAGATCGTGCCGATGCCGTTCTACAAACTGGAGCGCTAAGTACATTGACATAAGAACAACTCTATCAAATTCAAGGAGGAACACATGATGAATTTTCCCGCTGAGCTGAAGTATTCCAAGTCCCACGAGTGGGTCAAGATGGACGGCGACGTCGCCGTGATCGGCATTTCTGATTTTGCCCAGGATGCGCTGGGCGATGTGGTCTTTATCAACCTGCCCGCCGAGGGTGACAGCGTCACCGCCGGCGAGAGCTTTGGCGACGTCGAGTCCGTCAAGGCGGTCTCCGACGTGGTCTGTCCCGTCAGCGGCACGATCTGCGAGGTCAATGAAGCGCTGGCCGACGCGCCCGAGACGCTGAACTCCGACCCCTACGGCGCATGGATCATCAAGGTCTCCCCCGTGACCGACACTGAGGCGCTGCTTGACGCCGCCGCTTACGAAGCGCATTGCGCGCAGGAGGGCTGAGATGGGCTCTTACGTTCCCACCACGGCTGCGGAACGGGAAGAAATGCTCGCCGCCATCGGGGTCGACAGCCTGGAAGGGCTGTACAAGGCCGTCCCGCAGGAAATGCTCCTGCGGAGCGGCGGGCTGAACATCCCCGAGGGCCTGAGCGAGCTTGAGGTGCGCGAGGCCGTCACCGCCATGGCCGAAAAGAACAAGGTCTTCAAGACCGTTCTTCGCGGCGCGGGCGCCTACCGCCACTTCATCCCGTCGGTCGTCAGATCCGTCACCTCCCGCGAAGAGCTTGTCACCTGCTACACCCCCTATCAGGCGGAGATCAGCCAGGGTGTGCTGCAGGGTACGTTTGAATTCCAGACGATGATCTGCGAGCTGACCGGCATGGACGTTTCCAACGCCTCGCACTACGACGGCGCGACCGCCGCAGCCGAGACGATCCCCATGTGCAAGGACCGCAAGCGCACGAAGGCCTATGTCTCCGCCTGCGCCCATCCGCAGGTCATCGAGGTCATGAAGACCTACTGCTTCGCCTCGAATACCGAGCTTTTTGTCGTCCCCGCAAAGGACGGCAGAACTGATCTCGACGCGCTCAAGGAAGCGCTCGGCGATGACGCCGCGTGCTTCTACCTCCAGCAGCCGAACTACTTCGGCCAGATTGAAGACGCGAAGGCGGCCGGTGAGATCGTCCACGCCGCGGGCGCAAAGTTCGTCATGGGCGTGAACCCCATCGCCTGCGCCATTCTGCCCACGCCGCGCGCGATGGGTGCGGACGTCGCCGTCGGCGACGGTCAGCCCCTCGGCCTCGACACGGCGTTCGGCGGCCCGTTCCTCGGCTTCATGGCCACGACATCCGCCATGATGAGAAAGCTCCCCGGCCGCATCGTCGGCCAGACGAAGGATGTGGACGGCGAGGTTGGCTACGTGCTGACGCTGTCCGCGCGCGAGCAGCACATCCGCCGCGAAAAGGCCAGCTCCAACATCTGCTCCAACCAGGCGCTATGCGCCTTCGCCGCCGGCGTCTACATGGCCGCGATGGGCGAAAAGGGCATGAAGCAGTGCGCGCGGCTCTGCACCTCGAAGGCGCACTATTTCGCCTCTGAACTTGAAAAGATCGGCTGCACCTTGAAGTACAAGGGTGAATTCTTCCACGAGTTCGTCACCGAGGTCGAATGCCCCAACTGCCGCAGGAAGATCCTCGACGCGCTCGAGGCCGAGGGCATCCTCGGCGGCGCGGAGGTCGAGGGCGGCATTCTCTGGTGCGTGACCGAGCTCGTCTCCAAGTCGCAGCTCGACAAGGCTATCGCCATCGTGAAGGAGGTGCTGTAAATGAAGCTCATTTTTGAACTTGGCGTCGAAGGCCGCGGCATGACCCTCATGCCGGAGTGTGACGTCCCCGAATATCAGCTCCCCGAAGAGCGCAGCGAGGCGCTGCACCTGCCCCACGTGAGTGAAAACGAGCTCACCCGCCACTACACCGCCCTTTGCAAGCGCATCCATGGCGTGAACGACGGCTTCTATCCCCTCGGCTCGTGCACGATGAAGTACAACCCCAAGATCGACGAGGACATGGCGGCGCTGCCGGGCTTCACCCAGCTCCACCCGCTCCAGCCCATCGAGACCGCGCAGGGCGCGCTCCAGGCGCTGCACACGTTAGGCTCTGAGCTTGGCGAGGTCTTCGGCATGGACGCTGTCACGTTCCAGCCCGCGGCGGGCGCGCACGGTGAGTTCACCGGCGTTCTGCTCATCAAGGCCTATCACACCGACCGCGGCGATACCGCGCGCACGAAGATCATCGTGCCCGACTCCGCCCACGGCACAAATCCCGCAACCGCCGCGATGTGCGGCTTCCAGGTCATCAACATCCCGTCCGGCGTGGACGGCTGCGTCGACCTCGACGCGCTGCGCGCCGCCGTCGGCCCCGACACCGCGGGATTGATGCTGACGAACCCGAACACCGTCGGTATTTTCGACAAGAACATCCTCGAGATCACGAAGATCATTCACGATGCGGGCGGCCTGTGCTATTACGACGGCGCGAACCTCAACGCCGTCATGGGCGTCGTCCGTCCCGGTGACATGGGCTTTGACTGCATCCACAGTAACCTGCATAAGACGTTCGCCACACCGCACGGCGGCGGCGGCCCCGGCGCAGGCGCGGTCGGCTGCAAGGAATTCCTCAAAAAGTACATGCCCGGCCCGCTGGTCGTCAAAAAGGACGGCAAGTACGGCTTTGCATACCCCGAAAAGTCCATCGGCCGCGTGAAGATGTTCTACGGCAACTTCGACGTCGTCGTGCGCGCGCTGACCTACGTGCTCACGCTCGGCAAGTCCGGCATCCGCGAGGCGGCGATGACCGCCGTGCTGAATGCGAACTACATGCGCGTCAGGCTCAAGGATACCTTCACCATGGCCTATGACGAGATCTGCATGCACGAGTTCGTCATGTCGCTCGTCGATCTCCACAAGGAGACGGGCGTCTCCGCGCTCGACCTTGCCAAGGGCATGCTCGACTTTGGCCTGCACCCGCCCACAATGTACTTCCCGCTCATCGTCCATGAGGCGCTCATGATCGAGCCCTGCGAGACTGAGAGCAAGGAGACCATGGACGAGGTCTGCGGCATCTACTGCAAGCTCTTTGAACTCGCGCACTCCGATCCCGAGACGCTCCACACCGCTCCCCACTCCACGCCCGTCCGCCGTCTCGACGAGGTCGGCGCGGCGCGCAACATGGTTTTACGTTATCAGTTTGCCTGACGAAGGCAGCGCATATCTCAACATCACGCAATGCCGCCGAAAAGTCGGCGGCATTGCTCTCAAAAAGGAACGAACTATTATGGCTCATTATGAACTCATCGTCATCGGCGCGGGCCCCGGCGGCTACGAAGCCGCGCTCCATGCGGCCAAGCTCGGCAAGAAGGTCGCCGTCGTCGAGAAGCGCGAAGCGGGCGGCACCTGCTTAAACCGCGGCTGCATCCCGACGAAAACGCTGCTGCACTCTTCTCAGATCTTCCACGACGCCAAGCACGGCGCACACGCCGGCATCCACACCGACGATATCCGCGCCGACATGACGGAGATTTTTGCCTACAAGTGCGAAATTTCGCAAAAGCTGTCCTCCGGCATTGAATCGCTTTTCAAGACCGCAAAGATCGACTTTCTGCGCGGCACGGCGCTCATCACCGCACCCGGCGCTGTCCGCGTGACGGACGCCGAGGGCGGTGCCAACGACTACACCTGCGACGATATCCTCATCGCCACCGGCTCCGTCCCGTCCCGCCCGCCGATTCCCGGACTTGAGTTCGCGATGACCTCCGACGAGCTGCTTGAGGGGTGCGACCACCTGTACCGCTCCATCGTCATCATCGGCGGCGGCGTCATCGGCATCGAGTTTGCGACGTTTTACGCAGACCTCGGCTGTGAAGTGACCGTCATCGAAGGCATGGACCGCCTGCTGCCCAACATGGACAAAGAGCTCGGCCAGAGCCTCGCGCTCATCCTCAAAAAGCAGGGCGTGAAGGTCTTCACGAACGCGATGGTCCAGAGCGTCGAGAAGACGGGTGAGGATATCGCCGTCAACTTCACCTGCAAGGAAAAGAGCGAGACCGTCTCCGGCGAGGCCGTGCTCTGCGCCATCGGCCGCCGCCCGTACTGCGACGGCCTGTTCGCGGATGGCATTTCTGTCGAGATGAACCGCCGCAGCATCGCCGTGAACGAGCGCTACGAGACGAGCATCCCCCACATCTACGCCATCGGCGACGTCTCGGCCAAAATTCAGCTCGCCCATGTGGCGACCGCGCAGGGCATCGCCTGCGTCGACCTGCTCTACGGAAGGGAAAATCACACATCCATGTCCGTCGTGCCGAGCTGCATCTACTGCCGTCCGGAGATCGCGGTCGTCGGCCTCACCGAGGCCGAGGCCAAGGGGGCGGGCATCCCCGTCAAGGTCGGCAAACACGTCATGTTCGACAACGCCAAGACGCTCATCGCCGACCCGGGCCGCTGCTTTATGAAGTTCGTCGCCCACGCCGAAATACGCGAGCTTCTCGGCGCGCAGCTCATGTGCGAGCATGCGAGCGACATGATCGGCGGCGTCTCGCAGGCGCTCGCCAACCACATGACGGTCGATCAATTCCTGCTGGCCATGCGTCCGCACCCCTCGTTTGAAGAGGCGATGACCGCCGCGCTCGAGGACCTTGCGCAGAAGCTCGGCTGAAAGGCCGCGGATGAAGCTATCGGTCGCCTTTAGACGGGCGATACCGCTTTTATGCACAATTTGCGTTGCAGCATACGATGGAGTATGCTACCCTTAAAGTGAAAAATTGCTCTGACGGGGAACGCTTCTTTGAAAGCGGCGCACCGAAAGCGTGATAAGGGAGAGGAGAATCATCCATGAAAAAGCTATTGCCCATCATTTTGACGCTGCTCCTGGTTTGCATTGCCGTGTCTTATGCCTCCGCCGCGAATGTGGTGGCTTCGCCGCAAAATCTGTCAGTCGACGGTGTCGATGCAGACTGTGACAAATACAACATCGACGGCAGCAACTATTTCAAGCTGCGCGATCTTGCGCAGCTTCTGAGCAAGACGGACAGCCGCTTTTCCGTTTCGTTCGATGAGCAAAGCAATGCGGTCACGGTCGTTTCCGGGAAGGAATATACCCCTGTCGGCGGCGAGCTTGCGCGCGGGCGGGATCAGTCCAAAACAGCCGTTGTCAGCAAGCAGTCCGTTTTGATCGACGGAAAGGCTGCGGACGGTCTTTCTGTCTACAACATCGGGGGAAACAACTATTTTAAGCTGCGCGACCTCGGCGATGCGCTCGGCTTTACCGTCGATTATGACGCCGACAGCAATACTGCCATCGTTTTGAGCAAGGGTTCCACAGCGGTCTACCAAAACGCATTTGAAAAACTGCTTAAGGACGTGAACGAGAAGCGCCGCGCCGATATGGCAAGGGAAGAGTCGTTCGACGGCTTTGAAGCATATTTACAGCATCATCGCGGCGAGGTCGAGATCACGCAGGCAGAGATCGACAGCCTGAAAAATCTGAACAATCCCGGCAAGGCGGTTCTTACGCGCGCGGAAGCGCTTGAGGATGTGGACCTGTTCTTCCGCGCGCTGCATTACTCCTACGGCGCTTACTACTATTTCGGTGAGGAGACGTTCCAAAAGGCGGAAGATGCCATCCGTGCAGAGCTTGCATCCTATCAGACGATCAAGTGGGACCAGCTCGTCTCGCTCATTTACTCGCACCTGCTTTTCGTTCGGGACGGACATTTCTCGATCGCCGGGCGGTATGAACCGGCCTTTGAAAAAAGCGTTCAGTATCTTTACTATTACAGCGGTCAAAGCTTTGGCAAGGATGAAAGCGGGTACTATCTGCTGGGGGAAAACGAGAAGTGGTACTATACCTCCTGCGGCAACGCGAATGTCGAAATGAAGCCGTATCTTGACGGCAGCGGCCGAGTGTGCTATTCCCTGCGTCAGTTCTGTCCCGCAACGGCTGTGCATACGGCAGACAGAATCACCCTGACCAAGGGCGCTGAGACCAAAACGGTTTCGGTCACATGGTCGCTGAGCCAGTCCTATCTGGAAGACGGTTCGCAGGTCCCGGATTATCATTATCTGAAATCAAACGGTATTGCCTTGATAACGATTCGCAGGTTTGACTGGAATTATGAGGAGACAATGGACGAGTTCGTCCGCACCGGTTCTGACCTTAAAAACGCGAAGCTCATCATCATTGATGCCCGCTCCAACAGCGGCGGCGATGAAGACTTTATCAAAAACTGGCTGAAAAGCTACACGGGAGAAGAACCCGAACAGAAAACGATTATCTCCAACTGGGGCACTGCTATGTTCGATAGGATCCAAGCCTACGCGGACCTGGGTGAAGAATTTGCCGCCTTCCGGACAGGCGATAAGGACTATGAGCTGTTTCAGGGAAAGCTGCTGGAAAACAGCACTCCGATTCTTCTTCTGACAGACAGCATGTCCGGCTCCGCCGGCGAGAGCATCGTGACCTATTGCAGAACACTTGACAACTGCCTTGTGATCGGCGGCCCGACGAGAGGCGCGCAGCTGGTCGGAAATGTGCGAGGCTGGACGCTTCCAAACTCCGGCATCGGCTTCCAGTTCGGTCAGTCGTTCCACTTCATCTACAATATGGAGAATGTAGACGGCAAAGGCTATGAGCCGGACCTCTGGTGCGATCCGAAGACCTCGTTGCAGGCGGTTTTGAGCATGGTGGAGCGCTATGACCTCGGCTCCGCCGAGGGCGTGGCCGCCCTGCGCGCGCAGCTGCCGAATATTCTGACCAAGTAGGCAGGCACTTCCCATTAAATGTCCCACAACGTAGGATGAGTAGAAAGAGAAGCATTCTACTGAACCTGTCTTATGGCCATATACCGCCGTCATCTGAACGAAAAACCGCTCCCGAGATCATCTTGATCTTGGGAGCGTTACTTTCTCTATTAAGGGCAACCCGACGGGCATCGTGCTCGACGGCGACGCGCTGAGCGAAGCGCAGATGCAGGCGATCGCAAAGCAGGCCGGTTTTTCGGAATGCGCGTTCGTCTGCCGTTCGGATAAGGCCGATCTGCGGCTGCGCTTTTTCATGCCGCTGCAGGAGACGGGACTGTGCGGTCACGCGACGGTCGCCTCGATCTGCGCGCTGATGGAGCAGGATGCGCGCTGGAGAGGGAAGAGTGAACTGCTGGTGGAAACGGCGTCCGGTGTGCTCCCCATCCGGTACCGCGCGGAGACGAATGAGGTCATGATGACGCAGGCCCCGGCGCAGTTCGCGCCGTTCGGCGGCGACCGCGAGGCGCTCATGGCGTCGATCGGCCTGCATGCGGAGGATCTGGACGAGAGTCTGCCGCTTGTCTACGGCAGCACCGGCGTGTGGACGCTGATCGTGCTCGTGCGGGACCTCGCGGCGTTCGAGCGGATGCAGCCGGACAACCAGCGCTTTCCCGCGGTGCTGACCGAGAACCCGTGCGCTTCGGTCCATCCGATCACGCGGGAGACGCGCCACAGCGAGGCGCAGATGCACGGGCGGCACTTTTCATCCGCGTTTGCCGGGACGGCGGAGGACCCCGTCACCGGCACGGCCAGCGGCGTGATGGGCGCTTACGCGCTCCGGTATCTCCAGCCCGACGCGGCGGCGGTCGATCTTGTTGTCGAGCAGGGGCAGGAGATCGGAAAGGACGGGATCGTCGGCGTGCACGCGGCGCGCGAGGGAGAGATCATCGCGGTGCAGATCTCCGGTACGGCGGTCAAAACAAAGGAAACCATGTGGAATTTGGAGGATTGAAGATGAAAAAAGTCATTGCCACGGCTGCGGCGCCGGCCGCGCTCGGCCCTTACAATCAGGCGATCGCCTACGGCGACCTGCTCTTCGTCAGCGGACAGACGGCCCGCTATCCCGCCGGCGTCACGGCGACGCGCCCGGAGAGCGCGGCGGAGCAGATGCGCGTCGCATTAAATAACGTAATGGAGATCCTGCACGCGGGCGGGAGCGACGCGGCGCACATCCTCAAAACGACGGTCTTTCTGACCGACATGGCGGACTTCGAGTCGGTCAACGCCGTGTACAAGGAGTTCATCTCCGAGCCGTTTCCGGCACGCACCTGCATCGCCGTCAAGGAGCTGCCCAAGGGCGCCAAGGCGGAGATCGAAGTGATCGCGGCCTGCAAAAAGGCGTAAACGTCCGCATGCAGGAAATGGATACAAAGAGAAAGGATCACCTGCCGAAGTTCGTCACGCTGGAGACCGCCGTGCAGGCGGTGCGGAGCGGCGACTGGGTGGACTACGGCTTCGGCGTGGGCTTTCCCGAGCTGCTCGACCACGCGCTCGCCGCGCGCAAGGGAGAGGTCAGGGACGTCAAGGTGCGCGGCGGGCTTGTCATCCGCCCGCGCATCGAGATCGTCGAGAGCGACCCCGAGCAGGAGAGCTTTACCTACTATAGCTGGCACATCGGCGACTATGAGCGCAAGCTGCAAACGCGCGGGCTGGTGAAGTTCCTGCCCGTCATGCTGCGCTCGCTGCCGTATCTCTACCGCGATAAGCACATCCGCTGCGGCGTGGCCTTTGTCCCCGTCTCGCGGCCGGATGAGGACGGTTACTGCGGCCTTGGCATTTCGAATTACGCCTGGCGCACGATTTTTGAGAGTGCCCGCACGGTCATCTTCGAGATCAATGAGCACTACCCGCGCTTGCAGGGCGTGGACGGTTCGCACCGTGTCCACCTCTCCGAGGCGGACTATGTGGTCGAGGGTGTGCATGAGCTGCTGCCGATGCGCTCCTACCGTGCGCCGAGTGAGACGGACGTTGCCATCGCCAAGCTCGTGGTCGAGCAGATCCCGGACGGCGCGGGCACCCGCCAGCTCTCCGGCATCGGCGGGCAGATGGACTTCCTCGAAGGGGCCTACCGCTCGCGGGGCCGCAAGGGCTTCATCTGCATCAACGCCTCCCGCGTGACCAAGGACGGCGAGCGCAAGAGCAACATCGTCGCCGCGATCCCCTCCGGCAGCACGGTCTCCGCGCCGCGCACGATGATCCAGCACGTCGCGACGGAGTGCGGCATCGCCGTGCTCTCCGGCAAGAGCCTGCGCGAGCGCGCGGAGGCGATGGCCGCCATCGCGCACCCGGATTTCCGCGAGAAACTGATGAAATACGCAAGGGAGAACTTCCGGTAAAAAAACGATCTCTCCCGCGCACTGCCATGGCGGC
>OKTW01000915.1_pt1 | contig 12254 bp, 9 predicted proteins | sample 1606371 | NCBI WGS metagenome assembly OKTW01 (sample SAMEA3879568, study PRJEB24766) | human gut metagenome | biome: human-associated habitat; feature: feces | place: USA | collected 1985/1987
CGATGTTTGCCGGAACTTTGGTCAGATCGATCATGATCTGCTCATCATCACCTTCACCCTCACCGGTAAGGTTATCTCCCATGTGGATGACTGATTCACTGGCATGCTTCAGATTGCCATAGAAAATGAATTCTTTCTCTGTAGGGCATTTTCCGTTGGCACCAAGCATAAATGCTGCTGCATCCAGGTCAAAATCCGAACCTGAATCAAAAGCGTTTACATCCCATCCAAGTCCTACCATGATCTTCTTAAGTCCCGGATTCTTCTTTGTTAAATCTACCTTCTGTCCTTTTGATAAATTAATAGGCATATCATTCATCCTCCCTTTTTTCTGTGCTTTTATTTTCTTACCGGTGGCACATTGTATTGTTTGTTAAAATCCTGTTTGATTGCCTCCAGACGAACCTGATCCTCCTGGCGTTTCTTTCTGGCATCTTCCTGGATCCTTCTTGTCTCTTCGATTCCATTTGTAATGGTTGCCCATGTCTTCTCAAGAGTCTCAATCTGAATGGAACTTCCGGATGCCATTTTAGCTGTCATCTTCGATACATCTACTGTATTCTGGGCATTCTTAAGAAGCATCTCATTTGTTTTCTTATCCAGTTCTGCAATAGATTCTGCCTGTATCTTCTGCCTTTTCAGAAGAATTGCCTGCGCAAGTGCCTGCTTAAATACAGGAAGCGTAACGATAAACGCAGAATTGATTTTTCTCACCAGATTGTAATTGCTGAACTCCATAGTCTTTATCATGGGAATGGACTGCATTGCCACATTCTCTGCTGTTCTCAGATCCTGTGTCCTCTGTTCCAGCATCATCAGTGCCTGATTCAGACTGGTAAGTTCAAACTGAATAGACTGATCTCCCGTATTCTCCATATCCTGCTGTCTCTGGGCAATGTAGGCTTCAATCTCTTTACATGCCTGTTCTCCTGCAAGGATATATTTCACCAGTTCATGATAATAATCCACATTGGTCTTAAACATGGTATCCAGCTTTTTGTTGGACTGTTTGATTTCAGACTCATATCCTTTAAGCTGAACATAAATCTTATCAACTTCTTCGCCCATTGTGTGATACTTGGCCAGTATCTTATCCAGCTGTTTTCTGAAATTTCCGAAAAGCTTTCCGAAAAGTCCCGGATTATCCTTAATTTCATTAATGTCAAACTGATCCATGATCTTTGCCAGCGATTTAAGCATCTCGCTTGTCTCATTAAGCTGCGACATATTCATGCTGTTGAGGACCACATCAGATGCCTTGGAAATCTCCTCTGCTGCTTTCGCACCAAAAGATACAATGGTATCCATATTGTAAACTTCGATCGTGCTGACAATATCGTCCACTTCTTTTGAATTGACCAGCTCAGCATTCATCTGCTGCCTGTCAGCGACAATATCATATTTCTCCACAACTTCAATCTCATTTTTCTCCTGAAGACCATTACCGGCCTGAGCAGGATTTCCCATAGATGATTTACCGAAATCAAGTCCCATAATCTACTAACCTCTCCTGAAAAGTTTTCTCCGCCATGAGGGGCGGGTACTGTTTGTCGAAATGTTATTCAGATCCGGAACCTGCATATCGTATTTATATTCCCCGATCTGGTGCTCTTCCATCAGTTTTTCTGCAAAGTAGTTCTCCACACTCTGATAGCCTGTAGGGACAAAAAACAGAATGTCAAATCCTGCCAGGTTCAGGAATGTTACAAGAATCGAATCCTGAAGTGAAATCATCGTCTCCCCTGTATTAATATATATCAGTTTCGGATTCTTTTTTGTAAAATCAAATTTCTGGATCAGACGCAGAATCTCCTTCGGCAGATCCAGAATCTGCGCGATCACTGTATATTCTGTACCATTTTCCCCAATACCCTTTATCAGTTTCCGCTCGATCAGAAGCTGCAGCTTGTCAAGTATAAATTCCTGCATTTCCTCCCGAAGAAGATGATAAGGATATCTGGGATGATTCTTTATTTTATTCCGCAGAAGCTTTCCGTTTTTATAAAATTCTACGGCAAAGGCTTTCATTGGACCGGAGGCAGTTGGTTCAATGCACGGAGCACTTTTCACAACAACGGTATCCTCTGTGATCAGTGCTGCTATGGATTCCCAGTACTGAGAAACACTTCCATCCTTCACTCCTGAGATTTTTGAAAAAATAACCGGAATATTTACCACACCGTTAACTGTGCTGAAATTAGGTCTGTATTTCAATTCCTGATCCCACAGTAGTTTTATCTCTTCATACATGGTCTGCAGATTGATAACATTCGCCTTCACATACTGCTGATTTCTGTATATCCCACTGTCCTGATACATCAGAGTATCAAGTTCTCTTTCCGCATGATAAGCGGCTGTTCCAATCTTTACCTGAGAACTCTCTTCCGGATATTCTGTGATCGCCAGACTCTCCGGATAGTTGACCTCATACAGAAGTTTATCTTCCAGACAGCACTTAATGTTCAGATCAGGACATAAGATCAGCACATCCAGTGGCAGCCGCCCAAGGAAACTCATAAACAGAGCTTCGTTTTCATTCCGGCAGCCCCCCAGATAAATAAAGCATCCAATCTCCGGTGATTTCCAGTTTATGAACAGCTTCGGCAGATATCTTCTCATCCAGCACAGCAGATACACTGCCCTGTTTGTCAGTCTGTTAAGATTTTCCCCTTCCTTCTGAGATTCAGCCAGCATAACATCCACAAATGTTTTATGCAGGATCCGCTGAAGCTCCGGATTGGCTCCATACTGTATATTACACGCAAGTCCCAGGAGCATCTGATCTCCGGATGTGTAGTTTGACCTCTTTATCTCTGAAATTTCCTGCGGCGTTGGTCTTGGAATCTCTTTACTTACGATCACCGTATTTCTCTTTGAATTTCTCAGTTCCTGCTGCAATCTGAACAGTTCATTTGCATAAGTAAGCTTATCTTCTGCCCCGTTTATCCTGCAGAAACAGTTATAAAAAAAACGGCTGTCATTTCCCCTTAACAGAATGCTCTCGCGGATATCATCCAGGCCGTTTCCCTTTATCCATGCATTTGTACAATTTGTAAGCGAAGGTCTGATTCCATACAGTCTCTCATTGTTAAGTTCATTCTGAATCTCATCTCTGACCTTTTTCACACAATATCCCTGCGGAAATGGCTGCAAACCTTCCATCTGCAAACTGTCTGAAAGAACGGAACCCGGATCTGTTTTCAGATATCCCTGATCCCCTGCATACTGAAGCAGTACTACATCACAGCCTGCATTGGAAAGAATCGATATGAGCATTAACTCATAATTGCTTATCTGCCCTTCATATAATATTTTAGGGATATGGTTCTCTCCAAGCTGATTTACAATGCGTTCAAATTTATAATACAGCCAGCACATGAACTTGATATATGCGTTCCTGAGCATATTCTCGGTTTTCCCGGCTTTTCGCAGGGAATCCAGAGAGTCATAAATGGAGGCTGCCACATTCTGTCTCTGAAACTCATTCATCCTTGGCAGCCATTTTCTCAGACTGACATGGATAAAATCCATACTCATCTGAAAATCCATTCCCATTATTTCATTATAATATGCAAGATTCCCCTCATCGGGATTAGGTATCTTCCCTTCGATAACCACTCCGGTTCTTCTTGCTGTATCATAATATTTCTTTATAAATTCGCCGACTTCTTCAGAATATCCGTTGATACGGTAGAAATAAACACCTTTCTCCCGCCTGCTGTTCAGTTCGACAAAATAATCACTGAGGTTTTGAATTTTTTTGTGTTCCAACATATAAGTATCTCACCTTCAATATCTGCTTATCTTATTTCTGTTCATGATAAGTTCTACAGTAATTTCATAAAATAATGCGGAACCATAATTTTCTCCAAATTTTCGTATAAATTCTACCTCAAAATTGTATCATATTGCTATTTATATTTCAAGAAAATTCCCCTGTTCTTTCTATGGCTTATTCCCCTGAAATGTGCTATGATGTAGCTGCTGACTCGGTCCTTCACACTGTGATGGACCGGATTACCTGCAGTATTTTATTGAATTTCTATAAGGTACCCTATTTACGGGAATTTTTGTAGATATGTCAGAAGGAGTGTTATGAAAAATAATGTTTTATATTACAGTGTAGGTCCATTACTCTATTGTCCTGCCAACAGAATATCCATCACTGATTCTCTGATAAATGAAAGATTCGGGAACAGATTTTCTCTTGCTCTCTGTCTTGAAGATACCATAAACGACGATCATGTTGAAGAAGCCGAGCAGATACTGATTTCTTCTCTCAGCCAGATATTCATACAGCATGAACAAAAGCCATTCTATCTGCCCAAAATATTTATCCGGGTTCGGAATCCACAGCAGATTCAGAGATTAACAAAAGCTCTTGGGCAATCCATTAAGATTGTTACCGGTTTCATCGTCCCTAAATTCAGCCCGGATAACGCACAAAGTTATATTGAGCAGATGATCCTCGTCAATGAACTTGTCGCAAAAAAGCTTTACATGATGCCTATTTACGAAAGTCCCTCCATTATAGATTTGCGAAACAGAATTGATATTCTCTATTTGTTAAGGGATTCTTTAGCCAGAATTGAAGATCTTATATTGAATATACGTGTTGGCGGAAATGATCTGTGCCATATGTTTGGGTTTCGCAGACATGCCAATGAATCCATTCACAGCATCAGACCTGTTTCAGATATTTTCTCAGATATTATCACTGTATATGGTATGGATTATGTGATTTCCGGTCCTGTATGGGAATATTATGCCGGTGACAGCTGGAAAGAAGGAATGATTCAGGAAATCCGGGAGGACAGACTTTGCGGTTTCATCGGAAAAACCGTTATCCACCCTTCACAGATCCCTGTAGTAAACAGAGCTTATCAGGTTTCACGAAATGACTACCTTGACGCACGGGCGATTTTAAACTGGAATGCTGATTCTGCTTCCCTTGTTGCAGGAAGCAAAACCAGAGAAAGAATGAATGAATATAAAACCCATCTGAACTGGGCTAAGAAAACAGTTTATCTTTCAGAAGTTTTCGGAATAACAGAATAAGTATTACCCTTCTCACGCATCCGCAAGCTTCTTAATGATTCCACAGCATTTATAATGTGTAAGTGGATAGTATTCTACAGGTGTATGTTTCTCTTCGGCAAGTCTGACAATATGCTCCAACTGAGGATTTCCCTTATATCGCTCATCGATCAGCACCTTCCAGGGAATTCTCCTCAGTAATACTCTTGTTGTCTCTCCGATCCCCGGTTTGATCAGATTAATATCGTCAATACCGAAATTCTTTCCTATATTTATTACCTCATCAATACCCTGACTTTCCACTCTTTTTTCCAGATCAGGTGTATTCTCCATATTAAATTCCTTTTCAATGGTTTCAATAAAGTCATATGACAGATCAGAATCTGTCAGTTCTCCGTAATAGACTGCCCCATGGAAATCATCTCTGCCTATTATGTCATCTCTCAGAAAAGTACGGCTGATAAGGCCGGATACTGTACTGTTCAGGCAGGAACTTGGGATCAGGATATCTTCATGTGTTCCGCAAAGCTCCGTAACATTTGCCGGATCTGCCACTACCGCTATGTCAGCAGAAACCCCTTCATATGCAGAGATATCTTTCTTCAATTCATTCAGGATCGCACCCTTGCCAATCCATCCGTCCACAAATAAAATCTGCTGCGGTCTGTACTTTTCAAGCAGATACTTCATGGCATTATCGTCAATCCCTCTTCCTCTGATAATTGAAATGGAATAATGAGGCACATTTATACCATATTTGAATTTGATGTATCGCTTCACAAGGATACCAATTGGGATTCCCGCTCTGGCAAGGGATACCAGGACCATTTTCTTTCCCTTATTCTCTATGATCTTATCTGCCAGCATTCCTACTGCATTGGCAACCGGCTTCGCATAATGTTTCAGCGCATTATGATATACCTGCATATACTGATCTGTAGGAACATATTCAACAGGCAGCATCTCGCTGTAATGTTTTCCGGACTGAATCAGTTTCTCCCGCACTTTGGCAGGCTGAGGTTCTACCAACCCGGTAATATCCTTCAATAATAAAATCACATCTTCTTCTGAATAGGAACTTCTCAAATCAGCACCACCTTACAACTGTAATATCCTTGTTCTGCATCCGGACAGCATTTATCAGCGTTTCCTGACTCTCCTTTATTTCCGGGGAATCTGTGACAATCAATACCTTGTCATATTTTCCTATATCGTAAATAAACGTTCTCCTGTCCGGATCATATAAACTTTTCAGTTCATATCTGCTGTGAAGGGGATACTCTTTTTCCAGACTCACAGCAATGGGACTTCTTGTAGTCGAATGGCACCTTACTTCGGCTCCCTCTTTTTCCATCTTTCTTCCGATATAAAGTGCAGGGAACATAAACTCCTCAGTGCCGATCACCAGTATTCTTTTGCCAGATATATTATCAGCCATGTTTCCGGTTTTCTCCCGGATTTCTCTCCACAGATTCTCACATGCTTCTTCATATTTCCCGGAATCAATCAGTCTGCGGGCATCCATCCTGTTTTTAACATAAATCGTTGTATACTCTACGGCCTTATCCAGACATTTATAATAAAATCCGTCTCCCTTAAATGTTTCTGCTCTGTCTCCGTAAGTACTGTGATCCGTTTTTACCAGATAATACAGAGAAATCCCCTGTCTCTTATAACGTTCCAGATTCTCCTCGCTCATTCCGTTTAACAGAGATGCTACTGAATATTTAAATTTTCCGTCATATTCCCTGTCAAGAATACTGATGATATTCCGAATTGTTTTTCCGGTAGTTACTTCATCCTCGATAAATATGATCCGATCCGTCTCCGCCGCTGCTCTGTCAATATCATCTTTTACCAGCTTCTGCTCTGTGGCATGGCTGTGTTCCTCGGAAAAAAACAGATAATTCACGCCGGGAATAACTTCTCTGGTGGTCTGAATATAATCTGCCCCCACAGTAATCGCTGCCTGAGCACCTATGGCAGTTGCTGTCTCCGCAAAGCCCACCAGCAAAAGTTTTTCATCTTTGTATTTCTCCCTGAAAGTATCTGCCAGAGCAGCAAATAAATCCAGTGCCTTTGATGGCACTACCGGAATATGCTTTCCCTGAAGCGGATCCACCACCAGATAGTTTCTCTTCGTATTATTTTCCCTTTTTGCAATCTTTACTAAATCCTTCTCAGTATATTCCATCTTTACTCCTTCTACTGATATGATCTGAAAAATCCCTGCAACTTGGTCAGAGCTTTCGTCAGTGCCTCTGTCTCCTCCACATTTAGGCCTTTAAGTACAGCCAGTACCATCTTCTCATGGAAATCTTTATGATGGTAATAAGCTTTCTTCCCCTGTTCTGTCAGGGAAATCAGCACAACCCTTCGGTCCTCCTGACTTCTCATACGCTGGATATATCCCTTCTTTACAAGATTATTCACAGCGATCGTCAATGTACCCACAGTCACATTCAGTTCTCTGGCTACTGTTGACATATTCTTCTGTTCCCGGATACCTACTGCATTAATAATGTGCATATCATTGACAGAAATATTCTTATATTCTCCCGTAATCAATGCCCGTTCTTCCAGGTCCAGAATCTCATTAAATAAATTGACCAGTACATCATTAATTGCCTCATAATGGTTCATCCGGTTACCTCCCTCTTTTTGCTTAAGCAATTCCATATAGCATTGCTGTAGCATGTTTGTACATTATGGTTATATTGCTACCTATTATACACTAAAATACTTTGTCTCACAAAGCATTTCTGGCAGGTTTTCAAAGAATTTCTCTCTTAATTCTTTCTTTGAACCATGAAATTTGTTATAATGAATAGATAGATTACAGTTCATACGCTCCTGTCTCATTTCCGTATGCAGTCTGCAATGAATTTGAGATACGGTACTGAGGACAGCAATACAGGCTGCAGATTGCTGTAACTGTTCAGCACTCTCACTGTTAAGAACTATTTTAGTTAAAGGGAATTTTCTATGAAAAAAAATAATATGCCACTTAATTTACGGGAGAGAATCAACTCCCGGATCAGTCTTCTGTGTTCTGTTATTGTTCTGGTTCTGCTCGTTCTGGTGATGCATCAGATGGATTACACCCTGATCCATAAACCGCAGAAAGAAGCAGCAGAAGCAGCGGCTCTCAAGGAACAGCAGGATAAGATCAAAGCTGAAACACCTGTCATCTCCACTGCAAGTGTAATTGCTGTTGGAGATAATCTTTATCACAGCAAGCTGTATGAATCCGGCGAAAATGACTCCGGCATATGGAATTATGACCATATCTACACTCATGTTCTGGACCAGATCCAGGCTGCAGACGTAGCCATGATCGACCAGGAAACGGTTTTTGCTCCAAGCCACGATGCTGTCAGCACTTATCCTTCTTTTGCCACTCCCCAGGAAGTGGGAGATGCCATTATCAAAGCAGGGTTTGATGTAGTGGAATCCGCCACAAATCACGCCGATGATTATGGATATGACTATCTGAAAAGTACTCTGGATTTCTGGAGCACCAATTATCCGGATATTCCGGTTCTGGGCATCCATGACACTCCGGAAGATGCAGATACTGTTAAAGTAAAAGAGGTTAATGGTATTAGGATTGCTTTTCTTGACTATACATACGGCACCAATAATTCCGGTGCAGGCGAAGGATATGAGTACATGATCGATATCTTTGATAAGGATAAGATCACCACAATGATCCAGAAAGCCAAAGAAATCAGCGACTGCATCATCTTTGTGGCTCACTGGGGAACAGAAGATGAAACCATGCCAAATGAATACGAGAAACAATGGGCCGCTTTTCTAATGCAGCAGGGTGTTGATGTGATCATTGGCGGTCATCCGCATGTGCTTCAGCCTTACGGACAGCTTTCTGATGACCAGGGACACAATACCACCATATTCTACTCCCTCGGAAACTTCGTTTCCACCCAGCAGGAACTCCCGGAACTTCTGGAAGGAATGGCAAGTTTTACCATACAGAAATCAACTCTGAACGGCAAATCAACCATCCAGATCCTTTCTCCGGAAGTGAAACCTATGGTCATGCATTATGATCACGATAACGGAGAATACGGACCATATATGCTGGATGATTATACAGAAGAACTTGCTTCTTCCCACAGTGTAAGAAATGTGATCGGTGATGAGTTTACTCTCGATAACCTGAAAGCTAAATTTAAGGAAATCATGTCCATGAATGTGAAGCCTTCCACAAATACAAACCTGCTGAACGTCAAGTTTGACTGGGAGGGCAACATGATCGACAAAACTACCGGAAATGTAGTGGAAGATACAGAATCCATCCACTCCTGGGAATATCAGGCAGACACATCAGACGGAACCGAAGACTCTTCCGACAGTTCTGACAGCTCTTCGGATGAAAGTTCCGATGATTCTTCAAACGAATATGACAGTAGTTATTGATGAATTCCCGATTTGTATATAACAAAAAAGATGCCGACTGATTACAGTCGGCATCTCAGACTGTAGACAAACTTGGTGTTGGGGATTATGCCCAGCACCATTTTTCTTTTAAAACTTCTTTTCTTTTTATTTTCTTCAAAATCAACAAAAATCTGGCTGTGTTCCAACCTCGTTTTTCCAGGATCTTTGCCAGTTTTTTCAAATTCATGCATGCAAAGGTAAGCCCGGCTTTCATTTCCATCCGTTCTTTTCCTACATACTGTGTATATCGAAATCCATGCTGTTCTTTCGCTGTACCGAAGATCCGCTCTATGGTTTCTTTTCTTAACTGGTAGATCTGTCTGTTTCCGATCGTGTGCCGAATGTCTTCTACCACTTCCATATATTCTTCCCATACATGACGTGTGATCAGTTTTACATGATCCCTACTTTCTGTGCATTTTGAAAGACATTGGCATTCAGCACAATGTTCACCGCAGCTTTTATACTCTTTATATCCACTTCTGTTTGTTGTACTGTATGTCAATATATGTGCTCCCGGACATATATAACAATCATAGTATTCATCATATGCGAATTCGTGTTTTCCGAAAAAGCCTTCTTTGGTCTTGGGACGGGTATACGGAAAAAGTGGTTGAATTCCATCTTCCAACAGCCGATGGGCGATTGCCGGAGTTTTATATCCTGCATCTGCAACTACCATCTGCGGATTCAGTTTAGATATCTTATCGTATAATGCTTTAAAAGTACGACTGTCATGCTCATTACCAGGATGTACTGTATATCCAAGGATCCAGCCATGTTTATCACAGGCAGTTTCTACTGCATATGCAAAAACGTGTTTATGTTCACCCTTTCGAAACCATCCACTTTCCGGATCGCTGATGCTGCATTTTTGTGTTTTCACATCTTCAGGAAGTTCTTCAGATATAGAATCCTTATCATTTCCGGTTCCACCGGATGCAGGTGGCTGGTTATCATCTTTTTTCTTTAATGGCTTTTTTCCATGTGCCAGACGATCTTTTTCAATCTCTTTATTTAATTCCTCTTCATACCAGAGAGCCTGTTCGTGTGCAACCCGCTTACGCATTTTTTTACTGTTTGCACAGGCTTTTACATGTGTTGCATCCACGAAGATCTGTTCTGTATTTACAAGCTTATATTTCATACAATCTTCCAGAATCTTTGAAAAGATCTGCTCAAAAAGGTCTGTATCTTTGAAACGGCGGGTATAATTCTTTCCAAATGTAGAGAAATGAGGTACTGGATCTAACATGTCTAGTCCGAGAAACCAACGGTATGCAACGTTTACCTCGATCTCTTTCATGGTCTGACGCATGCTTTTTATCCCATAGAGATACTGAATGAATGGTATCTTTATCAGCATGACAGGATCCATACTGGGACGACCGTTATCCGGACAGTATTTTTCTTCAACCAGATCATAAATAAAATTCCAATTGATTGCCCTATCAATTAATCGCAGCATATGGTTTTGAGGTACCATGTCATTCATGGAAAACATCATCATTTGTTCTCTTTTTTTATCTGCGTTTTTGGTCATCATAAAAAAACACCGCCCTTCTGATATTTATTATATCAGAAAAGCGGCTCCAACAATAGCAAAACCCTGCAAAAGCAGGGCTTTGTCTACAGTCTGAAAGGGAGAACCTCAATGGTTCTCCCTTTTTATCCGTTCGTATTTTCATCATTGGAAGCTTAACTGGATTTCGCCTGAAGTCTGGCAACCTGATCTGTCAAAGCATTCATCTTAACCTCATTAATCATAATCCTGTTCATCCAGGTAGCCGACACATCCATCTTATTGATAAGATTCAGATGATTCTCTGCAAGGATAGAAATATTCCTGTCCGTTATGTTCTCCAAATGCAGTTTGATATCTGCAAAGTTATTTCTGGTCTCTTCTTCAAAACGCTTCTGACGCTCTTCCATTCGATCCATCTGGCTTTCGAATTTATCCATTTGGCTTTCGAATCCATCCATTCGACTTTCGAATCCATCCATTCGACTTTCGAATTTATCCATTCGACTTTCGAATTTATCCATTCGCGTTCCAAGTCCTCTGACCTCCGTCAAAACGGCTTCCAGTATTTGTCTGTCCGTCACCAATTCCACCTCCTCCGTAGCCCGTATCGTTCTTTTGTATGTGATTGATTATATCATATCTATAAAAATATGTCTATAAAAAATCCATAAACATACGATGCAAAATAATCTGACAGTTACTGTTCACTCCGTTCTCAGTAACATAGCCAAAATTCCAGATTACCTGCAGCAATGGAATTTTGGCTTGTATGTCTCGGGATTTTGGCATATTCATGTCAAAACACCTCGCGGGATAGTGGTGTGTGAACAGTAACATCTGACATTCTATTTGTTATTATCATTCATCTTCTCCTCAATCGCCGCACCAACCCTGTTATAAACAGTCACAGCATCCTGAATATGCGGAATCGTATTTCCATCTGCTCCTGAAGCACCTGCGGAAACAAAGATATATTCCCTGCCCTCAATCTCCGCAAAACTCACCAGACAGTGCCCTGCCTCACTGGTATAGCCGGTCTTGCCACCGAGGATTTTTCCACCTGTGACTGTCGGATCAGACAGATTTTTAAACATTGTACTGTAGTAAGTAATTCCATCCGGGTGGATATTTGTAACTCCGGTAGAATGTCTGGAGGTCTCCACAATCTCACGAAACGTATCATTCTTAATGCAATACTTCATCAAAACAGCAATATCCTTAACCGTACTGT
>OKTW01000937.1_pt1 | contig 12000 bp, 6 predicted proteins | sample 1606371 | NCBI WGS metagenome assembly OKTW01 (sample SAMEA3879568, study PRJEB24766) | human gut metagenome | biome: human-associated habitat; feature: feces | place: USA | collected 1985/1987
TGGTCAGGCTCCCTTGCGGGTCTCCGTCGATCAGCAGGACTTTCTTTCCGGCCTGCGCCAGCCCGATTCCCAAGTTGGCACAGGTCGTTGTCTTGCCAACGCCGCCTTTCTGGTTGGCAATGGCAATGATTTTCGTGTTCAAATAAACCTCCTCCTTCTACAAAAAATATCCCTATTCCGAAAAATAGGGATGAAAAAAGCCGCTTACTCAAATAAATGAATAAACGGCTATGTAAGAAATATTCGATTGTAAGTAAAGTTTTATATCACTGCAAAATAACGAAGTGCATCTTTGATTGCTTCTACCTTTTCTGGTGTCGGATGTTTCCTCGGCTGTTTCAATTCTTCTACCGCATTAGGAGCATCATACATCGGCAATCCCAAATTTCGCTTTACCTCTGCGATATATGCGGTATGTACCTTGAAGCCGTATTTCGCTTCTATGTACTCCTTAATCATTTTGTAGGTCACTTTTTCTTTGGGCTTGTACGCTTCGGCTCTTTTAGCAATACTATCTACCGGAATCTTGCCCTCGCCCTCTCCAAACTCCACATCAATGTGGATATAACTGTCGGCTTTTTTGTGGGACAAAAGAACTACCGTCTCCACATGCGCGGTACCAGGGAACATATCGACGGGGATGACGGCCTCAATATTATAGTCCTCGGCGGTAAACTGCTTTAAATCGCGGGCGAGGGTGGCGGGGTCGCAGGAGACGTAGACGACACGCGTGGGGCGCATGGCGGCGATGGTCGTGATAACGGCGGCATCGCAGCCCTTGCGCGGGGGGTCGATGACGATGACGTCGGGACGCTCGCCGCGCTCGTAGAGGATGCGCGCGGCGTCTTTGGCGTCACCGCAAAGGAACTCGGCGTTTGTGACATGGTTGTGCGCGGCGTTTTTGCGGGCATTTTCGACAGCGGAGGGGATAATCTCCGCGCCGATGAGCTTTTTCGCGCGGCTCGCCATGGAAAGACCGATGGTGCCGGTGCCGCAGTAGAGGTCAAGCAGCGTTTCCACACCTGTAAGCCCGGCGTACTCTGCGGCCTTGTTGTAAAGCGCCTCCGCCTGCGTGCGGTTCACCTGATAAAACGCGTGGGGCGAAATTTCAAACTCCAGCCTGCAGAGCGTATCGCGGATCGTGGGCTTGCCCCACAGCGTGCGCAGCTCGCGACCCAAAACGACATTTGTGCGCTCGCGGTTGATGTTTAACACAATACCGGTAATTTCCGGCACAGCTTCGCGCAGCATTTTGACGAGCAAGTCTTCCCCGTGCAGCTTTGCGCCGTTCGCGACGATGCACACAAGCACCTCACCGCTCTTTTCGCCGCAGCGCATGTAAAGGTGGCGCAGAACGCCGCTGTGCGCCGCTTCATCGTAGATGCTCTCCCCGCTCAGTTTTTGCCACGCGCGGAACGCTTCCGCCGCGCGATCAAACACCTCGGGCTGCAAAAGGCAGGTGTGCGTGTCGATGATACGGTGGGAATTCACGGCGTAAAAGCCCATCTGCATTTCGCCGTTTTTGGAAAGTCCGATGGGCAACTGGCATTTGTTGCGGTAGCGCGTGCGGGACGGCGCGCCGAGGATCGGCTCCATGGGGATATTTTCAAAGCCGCCGATGCGCTCCAAGGCGTCGCGGACACGCTGCGTTTTGATCTTCAGCTCCGCTTCATACGTGATGTGGCGGTAAACGCAGCCGCCGCACGGGCCTGCAATGGGACAATCCGGTGTGGTGCGATCGGGCGATGGCGTAAGCAGCTCCTCGAGCCGCCCGAATGCGTATTTTTTGAGGACTTTTACGACGCGCACGACGCAACGGTCGCCCACGGCGGTACCGGGCACGAACACGGCCATGCCATCTGCGCGGCAGATGCCGCTGCCCTCGGCGGTCATGGCGGTGATCTCCGCTTCAAACAAATCATTTTTCTTTATCATGGAAAAACCTCCGTCAAACACAAAATTCTCTTTTTCATGCATAAAGCAGAGAACATGCGGGTAATTTAAGGGTGAGATACGATTTCAAACGGCTTATGTGGAAAAACGTGGTCAATTTATATGTGCAAAATATACACAAATTTTTATTTTGATTTGTGCGATAATAGCAAAAGGGAGATTGTTGCAGAAACCGTTGACAATCGATATTTCAGTCGCTATAATAGAGACATAACAAATGACAACGAGCTCTGCGGTAAACGTTACCGCGACTTTTCAATACAACTCCTCCCCAAAAGAGAGCAAAAGGCGAGATTCATTTCTCGCCTTTTGCTCTTTTCTGCATTACTTTTTACAGAAGGCTTTTGAAGTCTCCGCAAAAAACGAAAAGAGCGGTAAAATCACGAAACGACGTTCTGCGGCGTGCCGTTCCGGAACGCTTTCAGGTTCTCGGCGACAGTCTTAATGAGACGGGCGCGCGCGTCTCGAGACGCCCACGCGATGTGCGGCGTGACGATACAGTTTTGGGCGGTGAGCAGCGGGTCATCCTTTTTCGGCGGCTCGTGCACAAGAACGTCAAGCCCCGCTCCGGCGATGCGGCCACTATTCAGCGCTTCGGCAAGGGCAGCTTCGTCCACAACTGCGCCGCGCGCCGTATTGATAAGGAACGCAGTGGGCTTCATCAGGTTAAGGCGCTCCGCATTCACAAGCCCGCGGGTCTCGTCCGTGAGCGGGCAATGCAGCGAGACAACATCGGCATTTTTGAAAAGCGCGTCGAGCTCCGCCCACTGATAACGCTCGGGCAGCTCCCGTTTCGTGCGGCTGTATACGAGAATTTTCATGCCGAGCGCTGCGCCGAGCTTTGCGACGGTCTGCCCGATATGTCCGAAGCCGACGATGCCGAGCGTTTTGCCGTACAGCTCAAATAGCGGGTGCGTGCTGTGGCTCATCGTTTCGGCCTTATCCCAGTCGCCGCCGCGGGTGGCGGCGCTTATTTTTTCGGTGTGATTGCACAGCTCCAAAAGCAGCGCAAACGCCTGCTGCGCGACGGTCTCCACGCAATAAAGCGGCACATTACACACGGTGATGCCCAGTTCTCCTGCGGCTTTGACATCGACAGTATTATACCCCGTTGCAAGAAGGCCGATAAAGCGCAGCTTCGGCAATTTCTGCATGATTTCGCGGCTTATAACATTGCGGTTCAAGATGACAGCTTCGGCGTCCTTTGCGCGCTCCACGATTTCTTCTGGCTTAGTGGAGTCATACACGGTGACGCTGCCGAGCGCCCTGAGCGGCGCCCACGAGACGTCGCCGGGGTTTGTAGAGCCACCGTCCAAAATAACGATATGCATAGCGAGGTCCTTTCTGCTTCCATTTTTTATCCTACATATAAAAATGTGTTATAGCTCTTTCTAACGGCCGTTTCTGACCGCCGTTTTTAAAAAAACTTGATAGGGCTTCTTACGGCTGAACAGTCCCCCGGACTGTTCGGGCTCGTCGTTTCTTTCGCTTGCTATTATACCGCATTTTGTTTTTTGTTTCAACGATTTTGCGCGCCGTTTGTCAAAGGATTTTGTCATCCTCTACACATATTTGCAGTTTTTAAAACTTAGAATTGCAATTTCACAAAAATCCGATTATAATAATTCTGTTAAGCGGGAAACGTTTTCACGGCGTTTGCCGCCTGTGTATTTTCGGCAGATAAACAGAACACAAACAGCAGAATACCGCGGTTTGCGGAGGAACGGGGGACTTCTATGAACTACGATCGAACACCATTTGAAACGGACAAGCCCGGCGAGGAATGTGGCGTTTTCGGCGCATACGATTTTGACGGACACGACATTTCTTCTTCCATTTATTACGGATTATTCGCCTTGCAGCACCGCGGACAGGAAAGCTGCGGCATCGCCGTCAGCGACACCGAGGGCCCCAAAGGCAAGGTGGATTACTACAAGGACATGGGCCTTGTAAACGAGGTATTCGACGAGGAGCGTCTCAATCGCCTGCACGGCAATATCGGCGTGGGCCATGTGCGCTACTCCACCGCCGGCGCGAGCAACCGCGAAAACGCGCAGCCGCTCATCATCCACTATATCAAGGGCACACTGGCCGTAGCGCACAACGGCAACCTGACAAATGCCGTTGACCTCCGCGAAAAACTAAAGTACAGCGGCGCTATTTTCCAAACGACCATCGATTCCGAGACGATTGCCTACTACATCGCACGCGAGCGCGTACAGACGAAAAACGTGCAGGAGGCCGTCAGCCGCACGATGGACAAAATTGAGGGTGCCTATGCCCTCGCGGTCATGTCCCCCCGCAAGCTGATCGGCGCGCGCGATCCCTATGGCTTCAAGCCCCTATGTATCGGCAAGCGCGACAACACGTATTTCCTCTCCAGCGAGACCTGTGCGCTTGACGCCGTGGGCGCGGAATTCGTCCGCGACGTAGAGCCGGGCGAGATTGTCACCATCACGCCGAACGGCATTCTCTCCGACAAATCGCACTGCCTCCCCGCCGAAAAGCAGGGGCGTTGCATTTTTGAGTACATTTATTTCGCCCGCCCGGACAGCCGCATTGACGGCATCAACGTGTATTCCGCACGTCTGCTTGCCGGCCGTTTCCTCGCGAAAGATTCCCCCGTGGATGCGGACATCGTCGTCGGCGTGCCGGAATCCGGCAACGCGGCAGCACAGGGCTACGCCATGGAATCCGGCATCCCCTACGGCACGGCATTCGTGAAAAACAACTACGTCGGCCGCACATTCATCAAACCGAAGCAGAGCAGCCGTGAATCCAGCGTGCGCGTTAAATTAAATGTCCTGCGCGAGGTTGTCAAGGATAAGCGCGTCATCCTCATCGATGACTCCATCGTGCGCGGCACGACGAGTGACCAGATTGTGAACATGCTGAAAGACGCCGGCGCAAAAGAGGTGCACATGCGCATCAGCTCGCCCCCGTTCCTGTGGCCGTGTTACTTCGGCATCGATGTGCCGGAGCGCCACCAGCTTATCGCCTATAATCACACGGTCGACGAGATCTGCAAGGAGATCGGCGCAGATACGCTCGGCTATTTACGTTTAGAGCGTCTGCCGGAAATGGTGAACGGTCTCGGCATCTGCACGGGATGCTTTACGGGCGACTACCCCATTCCCGCCCCGGAAGAAGACATTCGCGGCGAATACGAAGCGTAATGCGTTTCTGTCGGCAAAAAGGCTCTGCTCACAAACGCGTGGTGGATTATCGTCATTCCCGGCGTGTTCCTCATCGCAACACTCCTTTGCATCACCAGCCTCGGCAGTACCCTGCAAACGGGTTCGAGCCGCCGCCACAGCAATTTATAAAATCGAATTTACCTGTATACACAAAAACGCTCCCGGCATAAATGTAGATGTCCATAAAACAGCATCAGTCCCGGCAGTAATGTCTGCCGGGATTGTTCTTGCCGTACATTGAAGCCATATGATATGATTAAACAGACTGATAAACTTGAGTTTATTTGATTAAGGAGAATTGAAAATAATGTTGGAATTAAAAAGATTGTCAGTTGATGATGGCTTAGATATTTACACAATGCTGCAAGAGATCCCTGCTGAAGAAAATGGATTAATTAACAAAGCCAACGGATTAACATTTGATGAGTATAAAGAATGGCTGATTGTAAAACAGAGGGATTCTGAGCAAGAAGGGATTGTAGATGGTTGGAAAGTGCCTTCTACAACTTTTTGGCTATATGCTGATGGTATTCCGGTTGGATTTGGTTCTGTCAGACATTTTTTGACTGAGGCACTGAGAAAAGCAGGAGGAAATATCGGGTACGGAATTGCACCAGCGTTTCGTGGAAAAGGATATGGAAAAGAACTGCTGAGATTATTGCTTAATGAAGCGAAAGAAATGGGAATAGATAAAGTGTTAGTAACCATTCTTTTAGATAACATAGCATCTCAAGCTGTGGCAATAGCAAACGGAGGTGTTGTTACTGAAAGAACTGACGAGAGAGTTTTCATTTGGATTGATACTAAGAAATAAAAAGGAAAATCAATTCCAATTTGTCAAACAGTAAGGGCGCACTTCTATACACCATTCGGTGTAGTGCGGTAATGTGCGATTTTGCACCGCATCCAAGCCTCCCGCGTCAGAGGGAGCCATGGATATTCCAGCCCTAACATAAAAAAGAATCCGACCTTTGATTGCAGCCAAAGGTCGGATTCACTTTTTTATGAGCAACCAGCTAAAAACCGGGAGCATTTTTCATTTCGTGTTTTAGCAGCAAAGGTGCCGCTTCAAAAACAGTCTGCTGTATAAGGTTTTTATTCCGCCTTGGAAAGCAGTCCGTCGATGAACTGACGGGCGAGTCTCGCGGAGCGGTTGCCACGCTCCAGCGCAAAGCGCTCGGCGAGCAACTCCAGTTCCTGCGTCGGCATATCGATGCCGTTTTCCTCCGCAAGGTGGCGCACGATGTGCAGGAACGTGTCCTTGTTCGGCTTGCTGAACGTCACGTGGATGCCGAAGCGCTCGGAAAGCGATGCAAGCTCCTGCATCGTATCGTTGCGGTGAATGTCATCGCCCTCACGGTCGGAGAACTTCTCCTTGATGATATGGCGGCGATTACTCGTCGCGTAGATTGCCACGTTCTGCGACTTCGCCGTAACGGAGCCCTCCAGCACCGCCTTCAGCGCATTGAAGTTATCGTCGTCCTTGAGGAACGAAAGGTCGTCGATGAACAGAATAAACTTCAGTGGGTTCGCAGAAAGCTCATCGAGAATTTTCGGGATCGACTGTAACTGATCCTTGCGCACCTCGATGATACGCAAACCCTCGCGCCACAGTGCATTGACGACGGCTTTCACCGTAGACGATTTACCCGTACCGGCGTCACCCGTCAGCAAAATGTTCGCTGCGGGTTTACCCTCAAGCAGCGCCTTTGTGTTATCGATGATGATCTGGCGCTCGCGGGCGTAATCCACAAGGTCGGAAAGCTCCGTCTTGTCCGGGTTGCTGACCGGCACGATCTCGGCATTCTCGCCAAGGTAGAACATACGGTTTTTGGCGTAAATGCCGTAGCCGTACTTGCCGATGTTCTCGGTGCGCTCTGTGTAGCACGCTTTAATGTCCGGCGCTTCGCTGACAAAGCCGGGTAAAAAGCCCCTATACTCCATCGCGCTGCGCAGCGTTTCCGGCGTGAGCTCCGCCGTCATCTGCAGCGTTTTAAGCTCTTCCAAAACGGTCTCGCGCAGGTAAGCGGGGATCTCTTCCTTTTTGCCCACGGCCTGCACGTAGACGTTCTCGCTGTTTTCACAGATTTCGCGCACATACGCGCCGAGTATGCCGCCGTTTGCGCGGTACAGCGCAGAGACGAACGACGCATACAGCGCCGGGGACGGCTCTGCGAGATACTTACGCAAGTGATTTATAACCGCATCTTCCTGTAATTCTCTGAACACCGCCAGCGTGGAAAGGCGGATGCTCAACTCCTGTAAACTACCCATCAGTTCAAAATCGCCCCCGAAGCACCGCTGGAGACCAGCGCCGCATAGCGCTTCAGGTAGCCGGAAAGCTCTTTCTTCTTCGGCACAAAGTTCTTCATGCGTTCATTGAGGACAGCCTCGTCCACCTTCAGCTCAATTTTGTTCTCCGGAATATTGATGCTGATGATGTCGCCTTCCTCCACAACGCCGATGGGGCCGCCGGAAGCCGCTTCCGGGGAAACATGGCCGACGCACGCACCGCGCGTTGCGCCGCTGAAACGGCCGTCCGTGATGAGTGCCACGCTGTTGCCGAGACCCATGCCCATGATAGCAGAGGTCGGGTTCAGCATCTCGCGCATACCGGGGCCGCCCTTCGGACCCTCATAGCGGATGACAACGACGTCGCCCGGTACGATCTTGCCCGCGTTGATGGCCGCCTGTGCGTCCTCCTCGCTCTCAAACACGCGTGCCGGGCCTTCATGCACAAGCATCTCCGGCAGAACGGCAGAGCGCTTTACAACGCTGCCCTCCGGCGCAAGATTACCGCGCAGCACGGCGATGCCGCCGGTCTGACTGTACGGATTCTCGATGGGACGGATAACGTCGTGGTTCAGGTTTACGCAATTCTTGATGTTCTCGCCGACGGTCTTGCCGGTCACGGTTATGCAGTTCGTGTGCAGCAGACCCTTTTTGTTCAGCTCGTTCATCAGGTTCTGCTTGTTGTGCAGCCGCCCGGCGGTGTCGCAGAGGATCACGTCGGCATGTCTGGCCTTGGCCGCCTGGATTCCGTCATAAACCACGGCGGCAGGGTCCGCCCCCTCGTGCTGGCGGACAATGTCCGCGCCGGTGCGCCCGGCCCAGATCTCCAGCTGATCGGCGGCGGCGGCACGGAAGGTATCTCCGGCGCACAGCAGCACCTTCTTGCCCTCATTCTTCAGCCGGTGGGCCAGCTTGCCGATGGACGTGGTCTTACCCACGCCGTTGACTCCGATGATGAGGGCCACGCTGGGCCGGGTAGAGAGGTCCAGCGCGGGATCGCCCACCGACAGCTTTTCCGCCAGAATGTCCCGCAGGGCGTTTTTCACGTCCTCCTCGTGGGTCAGCAGCTTGGCATAGGCCCGCTTTTTCAGTTGGGCCACGGCGTCCACCGCCGTATCCATGCCCACGTCCGCCAGGATGAGAGCCTCCTCCAGATCGTCGTAGAATCCCTCGTTGAGGGAGTCGAAGGACATGGGCTTGAGCCACGCCTCCTTGAATTTTGCAAACAGTCCCATGGCTGCTTCCTCCTTGCATCGGGCTGCCGCCCGGTTATTTGATCTTCAGCTCCTTGGCCATATCATTGAGGTTGATGGTGAGGATGCGGCTGACGCCACGCTCCTGCATGGTAACGCCGTACAGCACGTCGGCCTCCTCCATAGTGCCACGGCGGTGTGTGATGACAATGAACTGCGTCTTACCGGCGATGCGGCGCATATACCGGGCGTAGCGCACCACGTTGGCCTCGTCCAGTGCCGCCTCGATCTCGTCTAACAGACAAAACGGTGAAGGCTTTAAGTTCTGGATCGCAAATAACAGTGCAATCGCTGTCAGTGATTTTTCTCCACCGGACATCTGCATCATATTCTGCAGCTTCTTTCCAGGAGGCTGTGCGATGATACGGATACCACACTCTAAGATATCCTCATCCTCCACCAGTTCCAGTGTACCTTTTCCACCGCCGAACAGTTCTTTAAATACGGTATCAAACTGTTTCTGAATCTCTGCAAATTTCTCCATGAACTGTTTGCGCATTCCCGTATCAAGTTCCTCGATGATTCCGATCAACGTTTTCTCTGCTTCGATCAGATCATCATGCTGTGTTTTTAAAAATTGATAACGCTCTGAGATCTCCTTATAATCCTCGATCGCATTGACATTGACGTCACCGAGCTTTCGGATCTCATCCTTAATCTGTGCGATCATTTTCTTTAATGTAGAAAGATCGTCATAGGTATCATCCCGAAGATCCATTGCAGCGTGAAGCGTCAGTTCATATTCCTGCCACATATAATTGTTCTGGTATTCTCTCGCATCATTTAGCTTTTCACGCTGACTGTTCAGACGGAATACTTCCTTATCAAGTTCCGAGATCTGATTGGATATCTCCTCACGCTTCCGGAAAAATCCTTTATGTGAAGCTGACAGTTCTTCTTTCTTCTGCGTATAATCTTTTAACTGCTGTTCGAAAGCGGCATGCGTATCATCCGATGCAAGGATCGTCTTTTTTAATTCCTCGATCTCTGCCATCTTCTGTTTTGCTTCTTCTTTTGCATCCCCTGCCTGCGTGATCAGCGTTTCCCTGTCCTGTGAAAATCTTGTGATCTCACTCTGAATACGCGAAATATTTGACTGCGCAAACTCCGCTTTCTGACGGATACCGGCTTCCTCTAAAGCAATCTTTGAAACAGTTTCCGCAGCTTCCTTCTCCTTCGTCTGATATTCCTCGAAACGTTTCTGGAAGTCCTCGTTTTCCTGTCCGATCTCTTTTTCACGAACCGCTGCAGCCTCAATCTCTGCCGCTATCTGCGCTTTATTGTTTTCAAGCTCTGCAAGCTGCTCCTCGATCTCTGCCCGCTCCGCATGCAGACCGGCAAAAACTGTTTCTCTCTCGTTTTTCTGCTCTGTGGCGCGGTCTAAGTTCATTTTTGCCGTGTTCTGAAGAATGTACTGTTCCTGCAGTTTCTCCTTGCCGCTTTCCATATCTTCTTCTAACAGTGACTGCGCCGTCTTAATATCCTCTAAGCGGTCTCTCGACTCTTTGATCTGACTCTGCAGAGAAGCAACAAGTGTTTCAAGTTCTTCTACCTCACGTCTTCTCGCAAGAAGATTGCTGGTATTTTTAAATGCACCACCTGTCATGGAACCGCCCGGATTTAAGCATTCGCCCTCTAGCGTTACGATACGGAATGAATAGCGGTATTTTCTTGCCAGAGCAATCGCGTCATCGATCGTCTCGGCAACAACTACCCTGCCGAGCAGATAATTCGTCACGCCATCATATCTGGCATCATTTTTCACCAGGGTACTTGCAAATCCGATCACGCCCCGCTCCCGCAGTGCTTCCTGATTCTTAAACCCGCCGCTGCCATTCACACTCGTGAGCGGAAGAAATGTTGCACGTCCATACCGGTTCTGCTTCAGATACGCGATCATCTGCTTTGCTGTCTCTTCATCCTCCGTGACGATATTCTGGATACTTCCGCCTAACGCAGTCTCGATCGCAACCTCATATTTTTTCTCAACCTGAATCAGATCTGATACGACACCTAAAATTCCTTTGTGTCTGTCTTTCTGTTCCATTACACGGCGGATACTGTTTCCATATCCGTCATAGCGTTCTGCAATGTTTTTTAATGTCTCTAACCTGGACTGTTCTTTATGATATCTGGTGACATCCTGCTCTAACTGCTGGCTCGTCTGCGAATATTTTCTACGCCACTCACGGTTCTTTTCTTCCATTGCGGCTGCAGATTCCTTTAACTCACGGATTGTTTCATTGACATCATCTAATTCCTGTTGATAGGCAGCCAGCACATTGTCTAAATCTTCTTCCTCTGTCTTTCTGGCAAGAAGTCTCTGTGTCAGTTTCGCTTTCCGGATGTTGATCTGCTCTGCCATCGTATCAAAACGCTGCTGTCTCGCCTTAACGGATGCCTTGTTGTTAAGGAGTTCGATGATCTCACTCTTTCCGTGTTCGATCCCGTCACTGCATTCTTTCATTCCATTGCGCAGCTCATCTAATTCTTTTTCAGCAGCCTGCTTTCTCTCCGAAATCCCCGCTAATGCCTCTAACAGTTCCTCTCGTTCCCTGCCATAAACATCTTTCTGCGCAAGGCGATCCTGTGTGTCTTTTTCGATGGAATCAAGTCTGTCTTTTAAATGCTCGTCCGTCATTTCTGCCGTGTGGATCTGTTCTTTTAAGACGTTGATCTGTCCTTCTAACTTTCCTTTTAAAACAGTGGAACCGCTTAAATTTTCGCGTACCTCACCGATTGCCTGTTCTAACTGTTCGATCTCCGATTCCATGCGCTCATATTCTGTCTTTACCTGCTCATAAGAATCTTTTGACTCATGTAACTGTGCTTCCGCAATGCCGCATTTTTCGCCCACTTCATGAAGCTGTCCGTCAATGCGTGTCATCTCCATCAGAAACATGTTGACGTCATATGTCTTTAACTCTTCTTTTTTCTTTAAATATACACGCGCTTTTTCAGCCTGTTTTTCTAACGGACCGACCTGGCGTTCCAGCTCGCTTAAGATATCATTGACACGAACTAAATTTTCACGTTCATTTTCTAACTTTTTCTGTGCAGTCGCCTTGCGCTTTTTATATTTTACAATTCCGGCTGCCTCGTCAAAAAGCTCACGCCGCTCCTCGGGTTTACCATTTAAAATTTTCTCAATCTGTCCCTGTCCGATAATGGAATATCCTTCTTTTCCGATACCGGTATCATAAAACAGCTCGGTCACATCCTTCAGACGGCAGGTATTGCCGTTGAGCAGATACTCACTCTCCCCGGAGCGGTACACGCGCCTCGCAACCGTGACCTCCTCATAA
>OKTW01000947.1_pt1 | contig 11849 bp, 16 predicted proteins | sample 1606371 | NCBI WGS metagenome assembly OKTW01 (sample SAMEA3879568, study PRJEB24766) | human gut metagenome | biome: human-associated habitat; feature: feces | place: USA | collected 1985/1987
GAGTAAGCTGCAATGCCACCGATATTATTTACTTTAGAATATCCCATTCGTTGCAACATCCCAGTTGCCTGACGACTTCGAGCTCCGGAATAACAGTATACAAACAGCGGATTTTCTGTATTCTTCACTACTGAAACAACATTGTTAAGTTGTTGCAACGGCACATTTTTACTTTCTGGTATATGCCCTTCCTGATATTCCTGCGGAGTACGTACATCCAGCAGAACTGCACCAGCAGTCCTTTTATATTCCTCTATCCCTTGATTAATATTCGTCTGTTTAAAAAAATCAAAAAAGCCCATTAGCGCACCTCCTTAAAGCATCTCTAAAATCTCTTTCTTAGGTCTTGCCCCTGAAACTTTTGTTACAATCTTCCCATTCTTCATAACCACCAAAGTTGGAATACTCACAATACCAAATTCACTTGCCAGTTCAGGCTGCTCATCCACATTGATCTTTCCAACTTTGATATCAGGGCGTTCACTTGCAATCTCTTCTATGATAGGAACCACCATACGACAAGGAGCACACCAAGGAGCCCAAAAGTCTAAAAGAACGTTTTTCTCGGAATCTATTATTTCATTCTGAAAATTATTTTTATTGATATTAATAGCAGACATTTTACAGTCCTCCTTGTTTTTTCTTTTATGGCTTTATTATAAGCTGAAATTTATTTGTTTTCTGTGATATCATCACATTATTATCATGATTAATTTTTTAAGAATTTATTTTTTCATCTTATGATCCGATGACAATCTCACTTCTCCACTCCACCTTTTCATAATAGAATTCTGTGTTTCCATCTGTGTTGGAATATAATTGCTTTCCTGCAGAAATGCACCAGATCGCAGTAAAAAGAGGCTGGTTTGAACTGGAAAACGGCTATTTTGAGCCGGATGCTGTTGTAAATGATAATGAAGTACAGAAAATGCTGGAAGATACGGAAAATATCATTTCTATGGCAGAAGTCGATCCGAACTATGAAAGCACATTCGAATATGCGGCGGATGTGGTAGAAATTCCGACAGATGTGGCAGTCGAGATAAAAGATGATGAGCATGTGGTGATCGGTTCGGACGATGTTACTCTGAAAGAGGGAGATCGTTTTGTGGTTTATGAGGACGGACTGCCGCTGGCATATGTTGCAAAGAAAGTAAACTATAAAAACAATCAGTGTCAGGTACAAGTCAAAAAAGCAGATCATTCTGTGTATGAGTATGTAGATGAGCAGGGCAGTCTGGAACTTACACCGGAAAATTCAGAATTTATTCCGGCAGAAGGTGTTGAAGTTCAGAGTCTGGAAGGCACAGCCAAATCATCCAATTCTGCAAATATAAGCTATGCAGATGGAAAACTCAGCCTGATAACAACCGCAGGAGGAGTAAGTACGGAAATCTGGCTTTCGGATTTGTGCGACTTTCCTTCACACTGTCAAAAGATATCAAGGTACAGGGAGATGTATCCGGAACATTCTGTGCCGGTGTCAGCGTCATGCAGGATGGCACAACCAGAGGAATCAACCAGTTCAATGTGAGCGGCTGCAGTGTAAATGGCGTGGGAAGCCTTACAGCAACTTTGAAATTAAGTGCAGGCGTAGACGTTGTTGTTGCATGTGCCGATATCTATGGTGAGGTAGGCATCTAGACTCAGTATGCAACACAGGTAAAAGAAAACAGTTCCAAAGTAATGATCCATTGCCAGGATTATAAATATTATATCTTTTTCACGGTAGGAGCAGAGGAAAAATATTATGCATTCTGGAGCGGCAAAATGGAAACCCTGGCAAATAAAAAACTGTCAATGGATGAGAAGAAGTCTCCGTTTATCAAACACTGGCACTGGGAAAATGGAAAAAGTGTAAGTTATTGTACTATGGGAATGAGTGTACCGAATCTCGATTACAGTGGAGGAACAACAACCAAAGCAACCGCAGCTATCGTTACAATACTTTCCACATGAATAAAATCCGCAGCACTGGCATCAAACAGCAAATTTCCCTAAGCCTGAAATTCATCGTCACCCTCCCAAAACAAAAATTTTACGGGTATACAATCAAAACATTTAGTTTATATCCTACATCAGCTTGAGGGATTTTATGACCTTGCAGTCTGCAAAATGCTTGTTCCAGTTGCTCCTTATAACCGTTAAATGTTCTTCCGAAGGGCATAATAATGCCTTCTTGAAATGCTTTTGAAAATGGTGATGCATAGCCAAGGAAGGTATATATATTCAACTTCTCACAGCAACTGACAGGCCTCTTATCCTCCATGGCAATAATTTGTCCATCTATTCTGTTAACACCGAATTTTCTTCCGAAATGAAAAAGAGTCAGCCATTCTCCCTCATCTCTCAGTTCTGAAATCCTCTTCATCAAAGCTATCTGATCCAACTCCAAAAACTTAATACGCCACTGTTCACAACACTTTTCATAATTACTCATTTCTTCTTTCGGTTTCATTTTCCCTGCTCCTTCCGTTGGAAGTAATCCGGCAAATAATAATCTCCGCATAAATATGCTCTACACCTTTTGATATTCCGCTCTTCAAATTGTCTAAAAATTGATTAAAAATGTATCACCGTTCATACGATGCAATAATTTCTTTGCTATCTGCTGTTTTATAATCAATTGTTCCCAAATTACCAATCAAATCAAATGTCATATCTGCATTAACCTGCAATTCATCTTCAAGTTTGACTGCAGACGGCTCATCTTTTAGAAAAACTGTTAATCCATAAGGCTCTGTTTCAGACTGTATCTCTATACTGTCATATGAGTATCCCTCCGGATACTCTTGACCGCTTACAATATTTATAACATTCGAAGAATCTCCTACATAATCTGTCTTATACTGCGATAAGTCTGGAATTTCGTACAGTTTTTCTTTTTTTCCACACGCTGAAATCAACATTATTGATATGGAAACTAACATAATTTCAAGTACTTTTTTATTCATAAAAACACCTCCCAAAAGCTCTATCCAACAATTTCTTGAAATATCCACCGCCACCTAGATTTTTTAAACGATCATCATCAAGTGCAAAACCTTTTCTCATGTATTCTTTTAAAATTGTTGCGTTTATATTTTTTTGTTTCTTTGTTTAGAACATTTTTTGCTTCATCGGCAATGCCCTCACCTAAGTACACTTTTTCTTCTTCCATTTATAGCACCTCGTTTCTATACATTATAAATGACTTCTATACCAATCAATTACTGCATCTCTATCCGACTCAAAGAACTGTGTTGATATATAAATTTCAGCACCATTAAATTTGATGGATTTAGCTCTGTATCTCTTTTGAAGAGAATTTCCCATATTATCCGTTCTGCTATTTGCAATGGCTGGATAATCCGTGGCTTTGAATAGCTTCTTTGTGTATTCTTTAGTTTTTAGACTTTCTAACTCAGCAGAATCAATCAATCCTTTATTTACCAAATCTTCTGTAAAATTATAAAAAAGTTTTGCTACCGGAATCAATCCCTCTGCCCAGGTATCTTCATTATCAATGTCAAACGGCACCTCTGATAAGGAAAAACTAAAATCATCAGTATCCAACTGCAGTTTACCAAGCAGATCTCTTATAAAAGAGATAATTCCATTAGCTGACAGGTTTACTTCAAAATAGATGCCGCTATTATCTATCTGCTTTGGCTTACGAATCTTTCTCTCATCATTTGAAATATAAATCCGCGTAGCATACGCAATAGAATAATCCTTTGCAGCAAGATCAGCAATCGTTTCAGCATCAAGATCAAATGCAGTATTCATTGTCTTTGCTAATAGATCCGCCCAACTAGAAACCTTTGTATGCTCTCCAACAAATATCATCTCACCCGGTTTCGTATTCGAAAAATCAAAATTACTATTTACATCGAAAGTTAACTCTGTATTTTCGTTTGTATCCGAATGAATCTCAATATACTTAAATTCTTCAATTAAAATATCAGCCAATATCTCTGCCCTATGTAAAATAGATTTTTCTGTCCATGTATCAGCAGACAGTACCTCTTTGTTGAGAATATTAGCCTTAGAATTTTGTCTGATTATCTTCTTCTTTTCTTCAAAGGCCTTGGTACCAAGTTCACTGTTGTGACCTGTGATAGTCAAATTTCCAAGTGTATGGAGATATGTTTCATATACACGGCTATAATCTGCTCCAACCTCTTTTCTCCATACTGCTGCGTTTTCCTTCTGAGGAAGAATATGTTCAATCGTTAAATTACTAACATCAATATGTTCCTTTGTTGAATTCTCGATTACAGACAAAAGATACTTACAAATGTTCTTTTTATACAACGGTCTATAGATTAAAGCTTCTCTAAATTCTTTATCAGCAGGCATTCTATCGTTAGCCCGGATATCATTAAGGAACATTACAAATCGTTTATAATAATTATTGTAACTTCCATCAATTACCCTGTCATAAAGTGACTTCATAAATTTCGCCATATTCTTATTAATTTCACAGATATTTGTTCTTACAAAATAAGTAAGCAAGCATTCCAATACACTACATAATGTATTCTCATCAATGTTTCCCACTTCAAAATCATCAAATATCCTAAACAACAATGGTAAAACTGTAGTCTGTTTTATAATATTAAATGCATTTAGATATTTTGTCACTCGTGCACTATAACACTCAATTTCCCCAATAAACGCTCCATAATATTTCGATGTTCCTCTAAGAGCTATCAGTACATCTTTATGGCTAAGTCCATTATTCTGACAGTGTTCTTTAAACAAACGATATGCATTCTTACTGTTGACGGATCCTGTTATCTGAGAGTTCAAAAAGTTAATCACAAAATCTCCAAGATTACGGTATCCAACATTTTTTTCAATTTCCAGCCAGTACTCCTCATAGAGTTCATCCTGGTTTACATCATCCATCAACAAATAATTTCTAATCAGATCAGCAAGTGAAAGTTCCAATCCTGTAGAATTGATAGACTCAAAAATTTTCTGAGGCTCGTCCCCTTGAAGCTTATCCAAAATAATTTCTACGATTTCAAGCTTCTTTATTCCCTCTAAAATATCGCTAAGTTCATGCCCGTTGGCAACTGTCGTTTCTATAAGGTTTTTGAAAATCAGATAGTTTTTATAGACATTCGAATTTCTGTCCATTTTATCTACTTTATCTTTTATAAGAAGTATCAATTGCTCGTTATCTGTTTTTACTGGTTTTAATTTTACTTTGTATTTTTCATCGCAGTGTCTGTTAAACATTACCTCTTGAACTTCATCCTCAATTCTCACAGACACTCCTTTAGACGCATCGTAAAGAGCCTTAAGAAGAATATACATTGTTGTAATCCTCTGCTGACCATCAATGATCAAAACCTCATTCAACCCACTACCACCATTGACATCATCAATATATACAACTGTACCGGTAAAATGCTGACGATTGTTCTCTCCAGCTTTCATAATATCCCAGAACAGTTTTTCACACTGTATATTGGTCCAATCATAATTTCTTTGGTACACCGGCACCTTAAACACTCTTTTGTTCTTTTCGAGTACGTCTGAAAAGAGCCACATTCTGTTAGCTTTCATTTCAAAATATCTCCTACATATACTTACTTTGGGTTATAAAGCTGCATGAATTGAGTTACAAACTTTGCTACGAGTTCATGATCCAGTGCAGTTGCCAAAGTTTCTTCATTAATAGTTATCAACTTCTATTCTTATTGATAATCCGAGCAATTCATAAAGATTTGCTAATTCTTTGAAATCATCACATAATGTTTCTAAAATATATGGAATATTAAATGACTTAGTTAATTCCTTCAGCAAGGAGATAATCTCTCCATTTTTGTTTTCACGGTATAGGTCAGCAAAAATGCTGTCCAATCCAAGAAACACATCATATTCTTCATTTGAATTTTCAAATTTATGGGCATAGCCGTTATTGTAATAATACGGAATCAAGTAATCCGCATATTTATCAAAAAATTCTCCCAATCCAACGCATTTAAGTCTTGATTTAAATGCAAATTACTCTTAAAAAAGAATCCTTTTCTGCTTAAAATCTCAGCTATTTTGGACAGGATAATTTCTTTGTTGTCCATATTTTCCTCCATTTATAAAAACAGCCTTTTCGGGTTCTGCCAAGTCAAAATTCATCTATAACATCCGCTTTATTTCTCATCAGAAACAGTTCCAGCCAGCTCAATATACTCCTTCAACTTCTTCTGCAACAGTTTCTTATCAATCAGTTTCAGATTATATTCAGAAACCATCGTTGGTGATAAACTACGTACGACTAAGAGCAAATTCTACAACTTCATCGTCCTTACTTGCACAGAGAATAACACCAACGCTCGGCTCTTCATTGTCTTTTTGACTTCACGGTCAAGAGCTTCAAGATAAAGATTTATCTTGCCAACATACTCTGGTTTGAATTCTCCAATTTTCAGTTCAAAAGCCACAAGGCATGAAAGACCTCTGTGGTAAAACAGCAAATCAATATAATAATCGTGCTTTCCGATTTGTACACGATCTGAACTACCTGAAGCTGTAAAAGCGGCCTTAGAAGCTGTAAGCACAAATGATTGCAGAGGGTGGTTTCATGCATGTGGTATTTGTACTAATTAAGAGGACTGCTATAGTATCAACCTTGCCGAGTAGACCAGTTCCCACTCGACTATTTGCAGGCACTAAAAAGGACTTTCCGCAAGACTTCATATATCCTTTAAGGATAGTCTTTGAGAAAGTCCTTTGTTTTCTACACTATATTTACTTGTTAGGATTCACCTTTGACATCAAAACTACCGTCTCCACATGATCACAAAACGGAAACATATCAACCGGCCAGGCCTCCTGCATCTGATAGCCTTTTTTCTTTAAAATGCGAAGATCTCTTGCCAGCGTCTCCGGATTACAGGAAACATAAACCACCTTTTTCGGTGCCAGTTTTGCAAGGCAATTAAGAAATACTTCACTGCTGCCGCTTCGCGGCGGATCCATAAACACAACATCCAGCTGCTGATCTTCTGCTGCCATTTTCAGCATAAATTCCCCGGCATCTTCGCAGTAGAACATAATGTTTTTGGTCTGATTCCGCTTTGCATTTTTAATGGCATCACGGACAGCTTCTTTATTAAGCTCCATACCGATCACCTGTTTTGCCTTCGATGCTGCGATCAGGCCGATCGTACCGATTCCGCAATACGCATCGAGCACGGTTTCTTTTCCGGTCAGTCCCGCCGCTTCGATTGCTTTCTGATAGAGGATCTCAGTCTGCACCGGATTGACCTGATAAAAGGACTGGGGAGAAATACGGAATGTACAGCCGCAGAGTTTATCTTCAATATATCCTTTTCCATAAAGAACGACATCTCGTGCTCCAAGCACCATGCTGGTTCCCCGGTCGTTGATATTCTGAACGGCCGTTGTAATTTCTGGATGAACTTTTCGCAGTGCTTTGACAAAATTGTTTTTAGATGGAAATACCGGCGATGCCGTGACAAGCACAACCATAATTTCTCCGGTGGAAAATCCACGCCGGATCAGCACATGACGCAAAAGCCCGTACTGTGTATCTTCATCGTACGTTTTGATTTTAAAAGATTTCAGAAGTCCCCGGATCGTGACGATGATCTCATCTGCTTTCTGATCTTCGATCATACAGGAGTCCACCGGAACAACCCTGTGTGTGCCTTTCTGATAAACACCGGAAATTGCATTGCCTCTGCGGTCACGGTCAAATACAGCATGCACCTTATTGCGGTAATGATACGGATCTTTCATTCCGATGATCGGATGTACTTTTCCAAAAGAATCCAGAAGGATCCGCACACGTTTCTCTTTGTGCCTGAGCTGTTCTGCATAAGGCATTCCCTGAAATTCACAGCCGCCGCATTTTTTCGCCACCGGACAGACTGCTGCTTTTTTTGCTTTGTTTTTTTCCATCAATCTTTATTTGCAGAGTTCTGCAACCACCTGGTTGATGACTTTTCCGTCTGCTTTTCCTTTCATATCTGCCATTACATTTTTCATGATCATGCCTTTATTTTTTGTAGCAACGACCTCGGCAAATTTTTCCTGAATGTAAGCTTTAACCTCTTCTGCACTCATCTGTGCCGGTGCATATTCTTTGATCACATCATAACGGAACTGATATTCTGCTTTGAGATCCTGTCTGGAATCCGGACAGGTATCGATCTGTTCTTTTGCTGTTTTCAGCTCTTTCAGAATCACCTGATCTACCATACTTTCCGGAATGTCATCTCTGCATCCGGCATCGATCGCTGCTTTTTTTACTGCTGAAACCAGAGAAGAAATCGCTTCTTTACGTTCCTTATCTTTTGCCTTCATAGCTGCTACCATGTCTTTTCTTAATGCTTCTAACTGCATTTTTAATCCTCCCATCATTTCAGGACAAATCATTTGCCCCAATATCATTTTTGCTCATTATAGCACTTCCTTTTCTTTCCTGTAAAGTTTTCCCTGTTTTTTTTCCGATTTTGTGCTATAATGATTTCACTGTAAAAACGTTACCGGAAAACAGTTTTTCCCATCAAAACAATACCAGCGATAAGTAATCATCGGACTTCTTATCTCTGGCATTGCAATTTTTAAATCAAAAAGAAAGGCGGAATTTATATGATAATCGCTATTATTTCTATTGCTGTCCTTGCAGCCGTTATCGTTTCCTGTGTTGTCGCTGTGGTTGCCGGTGTGATAGGCAGCAAAGCTCACGATGAAGACGATGTTTAGAATACAACAACCAGCAGCATTTTGAACTGTTCTTTTCCGTAAACTGCATGAGGATGACCTGCCGGCATAACGATCGAATCGCCCTCATGCAGTTCGTATTTCACGCCATCAATGGTCACTTCTCCAACTCCATCCAGGCAGGTCACAAAAGCATCTCCGCCGGATTCATGTGTGCTGATCTCTTCCCCTTTTGCGAAAGAAAATAACGTAATGCTGACTGCCGGATTCTGTGCCAGCGTTTTGCTGACGATCTGACCATCCTGATAACTTACTTCTTCCTTTAATTTTAATACTTCTGCTTTTTTGATATTTTTCATTAAATCTTTCATATTCTTTTATTCTCCTATCTACATCCAAGAATGTCTCTGCAATCTTCTTTGCTGCTTGCTCATAAAATTTCTCCTTCTACTGACACCGTAATCACCTGCCACGGTATAAATTTACCACTTTTTTTCATTGCTCTTACGGCTGCATTTTGAATACCGCCACAACATGGCACTTCCATCCTTGCAATCGTCACACTTTTAATATCATTCTGCTCTATGATTGCCGTAAGTTTCTCGCTATAATCAACCGGATCCAGTTTCGGACATCCGATCAGCGTAACTTTTCCCTTCTGGATCTCCTTTGCAAAACCGGAATAAGCAAACGCAGTGCAGTCTGCCGCGATCAGAAGATCTGCATTGTCAAAATAAGGCGCATTGACCGGCGTAAGCTGAATCTGGATCGGCCACTGCCTGTTCATTTTTCCAATCTTTGCTTTTATTTTTGCTCTTTCTGCTTCTTCTGTTTTATTTCTATTTGTGGTTTCTGTAATCTTACCCTGATTTTTTCTCTTATTTTCTTCTACTGCTGCTTCATCATATGCTGCCGCTTCCCGCTCAACAAACGTAATCGCTCCGGTCGGACAGGTCGGCAGACAGTCTCCCAGACCGTCACAATAATCATCCCTCAATAATTTTGCCTTTCCATTTACCATACCAATTGCATTTTCATGGCAGGCTTTTGCACATAAACCACATCCATTGCATTTTCCTTCATTTATCTCAATAATTTTTCTTATCATTTATCCATATTCCTTTCTATAATGTCAATTCCTGAAACATTGATTTTTTCAGGTTTTTCTTCTGCCCAGACCTTCACAATACCCCTTGCTTTTCTGTTTTTAGTGTAGTATGATGCTGAACAAAGCCAACGGGATTTTTGTCAAACTGTTTTTCTAACCTGAGATCCCTGCTTAACTTTGACATAATCCTAACATGACACCTGAAAAAAATCGGTGGTTATAACCACTGAATTCCAAACAAATTACAGATAAATACTAACCATGCTGTTTTCAGCATCTTATTTCTTTTTACCTGACGGGAGATTTTATGGATTATTTACAATTGCCTCTGTTTCGAGGTCTTTCGGATTTAGAACTGGAACAGTTAAACACTTCCGGCTGTCTGCGGAAGGTTCTTTATAAAAAGAATGATATTATATTTTCTGCCGGTTCCCTTGTTTCTGAAATCGGCATTGTTCTATCAGGAAGTGTCAACGTAGAAAATATTGACTTTCTGGGAAATAAAAGTATCCTTGGAAATATGAATAGAGGGCACATTTTTGCTGAAACCTATGCTCTGTGCCAGGAACTGATGATGGTAGATGCCGTTGCCGCCAGTAACTGTGAAATTCTTTTCCTGAATCTGAAAATTCTGCAGGAAAAAAATGGCTCTTCCTGGTATCAGAAAATACAACTTAATCTTCTGACTATGTGCAGCCGCAAAAATCTGATGCTCTCAGAACGAATTTTCTGCACTTCTCCAAAAACAGTCCGCAGCCGTCTTCTGACCTATCTTTCCGCACAATCCCGGAAATATGGCAGCAATCACTTTCAGATTCCGTTCGATCGACAGCAAATGGCAGATTACCTGAATCTGGACCGCAGTGCCCTGTCCAAAGAACTTTCCCGCATGAAAGCAGAGGGTATTTTAGATTTTCACAAAAATGAATTTCTTTTAAAAAATGATGTGCTCTGAATTTTTCGCACATCAGAAATACACTTTATTATTTTTTATTGGAGGAATCGATTATGTGTACAGCAGCAACTTATACAACAAAAGATTTTTACTTTGGACGTACTTTAGATTATGAATTTTCTTATTCTGAGGAAATTATCATCACGCCTCGAAACTACCCTTTTGTTTTTCGTCACACAAAAACACTGGAAAATCACTATGCACTGATCGGCATGGCATGCTGTGCCGATAACTATCCTCTCTACTATGATGCCATCAATGAAAAAGGGCTTGGTATGGCAGGACTGAACTTTGTCGGCAATGCTCATTATCAGCCACTTTCTGATTCAAAAGAAAATATTGCCTCTTTTGAATTTATTCCCTGGATTTTGGGACAATGTGCCAGCATAAAAGAAGTAAAAACATTACTTGCCCACATGAATCTGTGCGACACACCGTTCAGCGTTCAGTTTCCATCTTCCAGCCTGCACTGGCTGATCGCTGACCGCAACGAAAGCATCACCGTAGAATGTGTTGCAGATGGCATGAAAATTTATAACAATCCCGTCGGCGTACTAACCAACAATCCACCATTTGATATGCAACTTTTCCAGCTCAACAATTATATGCATCTTTCTGCAAAATCACCGACGAATTATTTCTCCGATAAATTAAATCTGACCACTTACAGTCGCGGCATGGGTGCACTTGGACTTCCCGGAGATCTTTCTTCCCAGTCGCGTTTCATCCGCGTGGCATTCACAAAAATGCATGCCCTCTCTGATATCAGCGAAACAGGAAGCGTAAGTCAGTTCTTCCATATTTTAGGTACCGTAGAACAAACACGTGGCTGCTGTGAGGTTACTGAAGGAAAATATGAAATCACAATCTATACCTCCTGCTGTAACGCAGATAAAGGTATTTACTATTACACAACCTACGACAATCATCAGATCAGTGCTGTTGATATGCATAAAGAAAATCTGGAAGAAAAAGAACTGATTCACTATTCGCTGGTAAAAAAACAGCAGATATATTTTCAGAACAATAAATAAAAATTTACGGATGTTTTAGCATGTGCAAATGAACGAATTCCCCGAAGGCACGCTCTCGCTACCTCACATT
>OKTW01000956.1_pt1 | contig 11781 bp, 15 predicted proteins | sample 1606371 | NCBI WGS metagenome assembly OKTW01 (sample SAMEA3879568, study PRJEB24766) | human gut metagenome | biome: human-associated habitat; feature: feces | place: USA | collected 1985/1987
GGATGTCGGATACATGGCAAATGCAACCTTACAGTCCTCATGGCATCTTCTTTCTAACTCTTTCATGCCGCGTATTCCGCCGACAAAATCAATTCTTTTATCTGTCTTTGGATCACCGATTCCAAGTACCGGTGCCAAAAGTACATTCTGTAATACCGATACATCCAGTCCTTCTACCGGATCCTCCGGAACCGACTCCGGACGCATGGTACAACGATACCATTTATCAGAAAGGAACATGGAAAACTGTCCCTTTTTCACCGGTCGTACATCGTCTTTGTTTCCGATTTCCTGCACATCAAAAAGTTCCTGCATTTTTGATAAAAATGCCTCTTCGGTCATATCTCCTAAATCCCGTACCACACGGTTGTAATCCATGATCATCAGTTCCTCATCCGGGAATAAAACGGAAAGGAAATAATTAAATTCTTCTTTTCCGGTATATCCCGGATGTTCTTCTCTCCGACCCCTTCTTTCGCTGCAATCTGCCGGTATGTCATGCCCTCAAAAAAATAAAAATGCAGCCGCTCTCTCTGCACTGGGGTGAGTGACTGCATTGCTTTCTGCAGGGTTTCTATTTCCATCTGCCGGATGACCGTATCCTCTACCGATTCCCCGGTCAGCTCCACCAGATCTTCCGTTTCTCCCTCTGTATATCCGTCCTTGGTCGTATGTCTGATATCCCGCATTTCCTGTGCGTGGGCTTCTTTGCGGAACGTATCGACAAGTGCCTCGTAGACTTCTCTGGTCACATAGGTGTATTCCAGCTCACCAACTGCATCTTTATAAAAATCCTTTACTCTGATCCTGATCCATTCTGACATTCAAATGTCCTCCATTTCGTAATTTTTTTGAAATGAAGGACATCTGGCGGACCTCTGGGTTCTGCTTTACTGAAAAAAGACAATAAAAAAAGGTGCTGTTCCCATGCAAAATAAAGCATGCAAAACTGCACCCGGATGTTATCCTTATGAACTTTTCCCTTTCTGCCGCCCCCTGCAATCCGGTGCGGCATGAATTCCCCAAAACATGCCACGCCTTTCTTCTCCTAAGCCTTTTTGCGGTACTATACTTGGAAAGAAAGTGCGCTTCAATATAAGTGTAATAAGTCTTACGGTACCTGTAATAAGTTACCGTTTCGTCTTGTCATCCCTCCTGTTTTCCAGAAAAAAAGTCCCTTCCGCATGTTCGGAAAGGACTATCCATTTTCGGTATGTGATTGTATCCATAACTGTGCTTTTCCTACGAGCATGAACAGTGCCGTGATGAAGATTCCCGTATAAACAGCGTAAGCATACGGTATCTGGCCTGCATGCCACAAAATGCCAAGCACAGCCAGTTCCAAAGCTGCGATCAGCCTTGCTTTTCTGCCAAAATGCTTTTGTTCCTCTTTATCCAGCTTCCGGTTCTTGCTGTGCATGGGACTGAGTAAAAAAATGATCCCTGCGGACACCAGCAATACTGCCAGCAGCCATGCCAGCGATGTCTTGTAAAACACAGCCTGTGTATAAACCGGAACCAGCAGCACCAGATTGGAACCAAGATAACAGAAAATCCTGCTGTCTGAGTGATATCCACCAGTATAGCTGCGAAGAACCATAAAAGAAAGGGTAAACACTGCCACAACCGCCAGTTGCTCTGTGAGCAGGCCGATGACCAGTGCCGTCACAACGTTTAGAAGCAGGATCATACCATTGCGTATTCCAAACTGGTATAATTCCTGCTCCTCCTCTTTTATGATTCCCCGCTCAACCATACGGTGGCTGAGCCATTTCGTCATGATTTAAAACCTTCTGAGTTTTTTGGAATCTTCTGGCATCTTGTCCTGTCCGAAATACCACATGCAGGAACGGTTGGTTGCCATGGTTGTCACCATGAGTGCCAGTGCTGCCATCACACTCATGGATTTGCTGCTCAGTCGGTACATCCAGTTTCTTTTCTTCATTTTTAGTAAAACCCTCCTTTTTTTGATGTTTTCACTCTAACAGTTTCTGTACAGAAATCAATCTATCTGTAACAAGTTGCAGGTTTGCTGTAATAAGTTGCAGTCTCACTCCAGTTTTGCAACTCCGTTGAGCAGAAGGACTGCCTCAAAATGTTCCCCCTGATCTTTTAACAGAAGCTCCCCGCCATATTTTTCTGCCACTTTCCGCACCGAACGGATTCCCCTGCCGTGTTTTATTTTATCTTTTTTGTTTGTCTGTTGATAGGAACTTGTCCCGGATGGCTTGCTGTTCTTAATGGATAAAAGCAATCTGCCCTCCTGAAACTTTGATTCCACATGAACATACCGTTTTTCCTGTTCCACTGCCATCGCCGCCTCTATCGCATTATCCAGAAGATTCCCATACAGAACACCCATGTCCCCGATATCCACGGATACTCTCTGGGGGAGCAGCGTTGTAACCTGCATCGGTATCTCTTTCTCTTTTGCCTTTATGCTTTTTACTTTTAGTATGGCATTCACCACCGGATTTGCAGAATAGATGATTTCTTCTGCCAGCCGGATATCTCCCAATACTTCCTGCAGTCTGTCCTTGATCAGTTCCGCACTTCCCTGTTCTGCCGCTGCGAGCAGTCCCGTCAGCCTGTTCTTCATATCATGCCGGATGTCCTGTATCTGTTCCTGATAACGTTCCATGTCCTGATAGTATTCGTTCCGGTATAAGATTTCCCTCTGGATCATTTCCTCTTCGTACTGTTTTTCCTCCACTGTTGTGTACTTTTCAATCATCAGAAAGATGATATAGTTTGTGATGATAATGACAAAGATGATACACATGCACAGCACCACCATCTGTGCCGAGATTAATTCTTTTGCAACTTCTATCAGTAAAAAACAACTGATCAGGCTGCATAATGGAATAAGTGCCAGCGCATAACTGGTTTCCTTTGGCATACTCGACACCTTTACATTCTTTCCCGCTTTCAGCCTGCAAAAGACTTCCACAATCGCAAGCCGGAATATCACCACTAGGAATGCAGAAAAATAATAGATAACAACATCATCCTCTACTATCTGTTCCATAAATACTTTGCTAAACAGATAACCTGCCGGTTCACTAATACCCATAATCCCCATATACAGCAAAACCGCAATCAGCCTGCTTACAATCCCTGCCTCGTACTGGCAGACATATACACAGAGAATCGCAACCATCGTCACAAAATTCAGCCAGCTTATCCCCATCTGGTTCACCGCACTTCCAATCAGCTCGCACACTATCAGCAGAAGAACAGAAAACTCCATGGAAGTTTTTCTGTTTCCGATGAACTCCTCTAAATACCTGCGGTAAATGCAGAGGTCAAAAAGATTTATGACAAGCCTCACCCCATATAATGCCATGTCACATTCCTCCCTGCACAAACGCTATGTGCTTTTTCGTCAGCTCCTTCCGGTACCCTCTTGTCACTCCCAGCTCTGTGCCGTCTGTAAGCATGACCATGCCGCTGGATACGGAATGAACATGTTTCAAATTAACGATAAAAGAGCCATGAACGGCTGCAAACATGCGCTCATCCAGTTTCTCCCATATTTCATTCAGATTCATGTTGGACTGATATTTCATTTTCTTTGTGTGGATAATCGCCTGACGCCCACGCTTTTCCAGATACAGGATTTCGTCAAACTTCAGACTGTACCGCACCCTGCGGTAACTAAATGAAAAACTCTGATTGGTCAGATTCAGATAGGTTCCTGCCTTCTCAAACAGCACACGGAGCCTTTCTTCTGAGATTGGTTTTGGAATAAAATCAAATGTGACAACTTCAAATACACTTGGCATGTATTTGGTATAGCTGGTAAGAAACACCAGCAATGCTTTGGAATCTGTCTCACGGATCTGTTTTGCCACCGCAAGTCCGTCCATTCCAGGCATCTCAATATCAAGAATGTACATATCCGGCTTTTGCTCCGCATCTGCACATTCCCTCAATAATTCTTCCGGTCTGGTATAAAACACATACTCCACCGCATAGTCGATCATACGCAGTGTATAGCGTCTGATCCTTTCAATGTCCTGCTGATTATCATCGCAGATTGCTACCCTCATAAATCGTCTCCTTCTCAAAATATATTGATCAAATATACATCCCGGAGACTGTGCTGCTTTAACGGCCTGTCATCAGCTTTCTCATATACGCAAGCATACGGTCTATAAATGCATCCCGTTCCTCCCTGCTACAGTTTGCAAGGAACAGTTCAATATCAACCTTATGATTTGTATCCCCCGTAACCAGATAAGTCGGCTCAATCCTGTACTTCTCATACAAGATCAGCATTTTCTCCGGCTGTAAGCCATAGACACCACTTTCGATTTTGCGATAATGCTCTACCCCTACATCCAGCGTCTCTGCAAAAACTTCCTGCGTATATCCACTGTTTTCTCTGGCGGTTTGCAACCTTTTTCCAATCTGTATATTGATTTCCTTCTTCTCTGTTTTCATGGAATTCACCTCGCTTTTATGGTAATGATACCAACGAGAAATACCCGAAAACAGATTGTAATACAACACTTCAAAAGTCGTATTGCGACATGTCCCCATAAACGAAAAGTGAGCAGCAGACACCATCTGCTACTCGCCTTCTATCTTTCTTTATTCTAAAAATGTTTCCTGTTATTCCACCAGTTTCCCAAGCACCACATGATTATATTGGCAACTCACAATCTTTTAACCAAAACCGTAGCTCCATAACAGTCACAGCAATTTTATATTTTACTTCGATTTCAACTTTTTCTGGTGGATTGGCTAAAAGCCTGTCAATATCCTGTTCCTCAACACCAGCCATTTTTGCTATCGTTAGCTTGGATATGCCATGATAGGAAACAAGCACTTCCAAAAAACCGCTTAATTGCCTATCCTTATCTTCAATCGCTCCAAAATACAGAAATCCTGCTTTACTAAGTATTTTAAGACGCAATGCAGGATCATCTGGCAAACATTCCACATTGCCCATTACTACTCCATCTACTGTTTCTTCAGTTATTTCTAAATATTTTGAAAGAGTATTTTTATTAAAACGATACTCCTCAATTAAAGAAGTCAACATTTCTGAAATATTTTTTGTTTTAATCATATTTGTGCCCTAACACATTGTTTCTTTACTCTGTCAACAATTTATCCAGCAACATCTGCCTATTGTTAATAAACATTTCTGTCACTTGATAACTCTCTGTTTCTTCATATTCACATAAATGTATGCTTCCATTATCAAAACAATAGATATCTGCATCTGGTATACCTAACAGAATAGGCGAATGTGTAACTATAAAAAATTGTGCTCCCTCTTTTGCACATCTATATATTTGTATTAACAATGTAAGCTGTCTCTGAGGTGATAATGCAGCTTCCGGTTCATCAAAAAGATACAGACCATTTGGCTGCAAATTGTTCTGCGCTAACGCGAGAAAACTCTCTCCATGTGACTTTTCATGATATTTAGCAGAAGGATGCGCAAAATCTGCATATTCTTCTTCCTGCGTTGCAACATTATAAAAACTTTCGGCTCTAAGAAAATATCCCCATTTTTCCTTCCGATAGCCTTTTGAAATTCTTATCGCATCACATAATTCTGAATGTGTATCATGCGTAGAAAAAACATAATTCTTTGTTCCACCCTCAGGATTAAAACCATGTGCTACGGCAAGTGCCTCCAATAAAGTGGATTTACCACTGCCATTTTCTCCGACAAAAAAAGTAACCGGTTTGTTAAAATCAAGTTTTTTAACACCCCAAAAAGCCTCAATTCTCTTTAAATAACTATCGTTATCAATTCTATCCCAATCGAATGTTACTCCTTGTATAAATTGATTATTCATTTCATTACCTTTGCTTTATTTTTTTATCTGAATTGTACCGTCTGCTATGACAAACTGTACATTCAACTCGGACATAATATCTTTGTGCTGTGTCCGGTTATATGCTAAAATTTCCCGGATATCGCTTGCATAATCCTGATAGGTCAGGTTATCGCCCGGATTATTTAACAGGTCATCCAGTGTTTTCGGCAGACCATGTATCGTTGCATTTTCCACGGAAAGGTCTCCAAGCGATGCACTGCCGCCAGTTGCCTTATATAAAAATTTTTCCACATCCACCGCAGCTTGTAACAGATACTTTTCTTTATCGGACATTGCCTGTATTTCCGAATCCATAGAAAAATAAATATCCATCAGATCATCCGAATACTTTGACAAAACATCCTCTATCTTCTGTTTCATTGCATTATCATTAATGCCATCGACACTTACCTGACCATCCGCCCCAATTTTTATGGAAAACGTGGAATCTGAAATATCAATTCCCACTTCTTGCAAATCAGCAGATATCCTGTCTTTTACTGTGGTATTCATTTTTGCACTTGCATTCGCACTATCCAGCTCTGTTGCGGTACAAAAGATATTTAAAAGGGCATTTTCCTGCTCCGTCAGTTCTTTGCCTGCCGCCTTCTTTTCCAGTAAATTGTGAATCTGCTCATCATCCGGCACTGCCCCACCCTGCATGACAGCTTCTGCCTGTTCCTGATGCAGTTTCTCCATCTGCTCTGTATAATAAGCTTTGTACTTCTGCCGGATTTCCTTAATTGCACGCATCTCCTCCGTATCGATTAAGCCTTCCTTCATCTGCTTCCTGACTGTCCCTTCATACTTCTGAACCTCTGCCATTTCCTGATAAGCTCCATGACTTTTATCCGCTTGCGTTGTCTGAAAAGAAAGATGATATTCGGCATCCGGGTTTACCGTCGAACCGTTCTTTGCCTGTACCTTTACGGTATAACCCCTGTTGTCCGAATTCCAGTTCGGTATGGTAATACTAAGACCGCCATTTCCATTCTCTTTCCCAATGCCGACCTGATTGCCTTCCTCATCATACAAAACCATCTCATAATCACAGCCTTCCGGTATATGATCTAAAATGATCGTAATATCCTTATTATAGGTATCCTTCGCGAAACTTAATGCCCGGTACTCTGTAATATTGAATTCGTAATAGTCCACATCCTCCGTATCCGATAAACTTCCCTTTAAATATCCGTCCGGCTTATTGATAAGTGCCGTCAGATCCAGTGTTCTTCCAAACACATCCTGATCCGTATATTTATTTGTTTTCCAGAAATAATCATTGGAAACTTTACTATTTTCTACTGCAATATTTTTATCAGTGGGTAAACCTTTTTTCTTAAAATCATATCCCACAAGCTGCGCATGCATCTCTACTGTGCGGGTTATTACCATCTATTCATTCTCCTTGTGTATAATTACTTTTCATAATCATAATACTTTCCTGAAACTATACGCATACATATCCGAATACATGTTATCATGCGGTTGTGGCGTCAGCCTTCTATCCAATGCCGCCATATCCACCGTAAAACCACTGTCTGCCACAGAAAAAGCACCATTACTGAATTGAAACTCCGAAGTAAAGTCTGGAATCCCCAGATCACCGCTTGTCCGGTTATGTCCTATAATATTTATCAATGCATCCTTTATCCGCTCTATCTTGGCGTTGTCCTTTGTTTTGTTGATCAGATCAGCAGCTTTTCCCGGCAGCCCGCCAATCTTTCCGTCTGGTGTCAGGTAAAGGTTCTCCAGAGAAATATCTTCTCCCGTAACCCCTTTTAAGTAACGCCTGACTTCCTGCACATCCGTGGCATACTGCCAGGTATTGGACGACAGATTTCCCACACTGTCAGCAATTCCTGTGTAATACTGATACATCCGGTCACTGTACTTTTCCTCTACCAGTTTCTGAACCTGCTCCCGGACTTCCTTATCTTCGATACCGCTCACTGTTACATTCCCATTGCTTTCAATCTTTATCTGCATTCCCTCCAGCTCATCACGGGAGATACCTTTGCTTTCCAGATCCTTTACAAAATCCTCGGAAAAATCATTTTTCAGTTCCGCCTTCTGCTGTGCTTTCTCAAAATCTTTCAGGTTTGCAAAAATCTTCACATACTCCGTTTCCGCATCATCCAGTGTCTTTCCTTCTGCCATGTCCTGCAACAATTCATCCACTGTGCGCCCGCCTTTGTATTGTTTTTCTTCCGGCAGACTTTCAAACTGCTTCTGGTGGAGTTTCTCCATTTCTTTTGTATAATTTTTCTCTGTATCCATCAGGACTTCATTATATTTGTCGAGGTATTCCCTCCAATTTTCATCTTTCCGGCTGTATGCACCGTGAAGGTTCCCGAATGCCGCCCTTATGGCATCGGTCTTTTCCTGTTCTTTATTTTCAGAAACCTTGAAACTGATTTTATAATAATCATCCGGGGAAACTTCTTCCCCATTTTTGTTTTCTATCTTGATACAATATTTATTGGTATTTGTATCCCAGTTCGGGATGGTCAGTGTTTTACGTCCTTCCCCGTCCCATTCTGCCTTTCCGACCTGATTGCCATATTCATCATATAAGGTGAGGTCATAATCACAGCCTTCCGGCATGTCCATGTATATTTGAACCCCAAAATAATTCTGTATGGTTCGATTAAATGGAATGGAAAAGTTGTAGAAATCCACATCCTTTTTATCACTGAGATTTCCTTTCAGACTGCTGGTTTCGTCCTTAATCAGAAAATCCAGATCCAGAAACGTACTTCCCTTCTTCTTGTCCGAAACCTCATAAGTGGTATGCTGTCTGCGATAAGTGTCATTGCTGCCAAGTGTACAGGAATCTTCCTGAAGTGTCATATTTTTCTTCAGTTTTCCTTCAAAAAATGCCACTGTTTCCTTTCCAGACATGAAAAAAATCGGTTTTTGACGAAATGCCGCCCCATATGTAGAATGATTACTGTTTATTTCCATTTCTTATCCTTCCTCCCGAAAAATATCTTACCTGTATTCTCATGCTTTCCTGTCAAAAGATGAGCCTACAGTATAACAGGATTATCCGGTAAAATAATACTGCTTTTCTTATATGCTGCCGCCGCCAACTGGCTATTTAGATATTCGTTTTGTACAGCTTTTCGTCTTGCCTGTGCTCTTTTTACTGCTTCCTTTTCCTGTTCTTTCATAAGTTCTTCCATTCTTTCGTGGCGCTTCTCCCACCAAGATTCTCCGTCATTCGCTGTTTCTGATCCACTCTTTCCTACTGGACCTGCATAACCGTAACATTCTTCTGGTGACGCTCCAATAACATCAAAACTAACATTATTTGATCCTACCGGCAAGCCTTGAACGGAATATGCTGAACGAACTCTGTTCAAAACATAGTTCTCATATTCAGGATCGTTTTTCATTCTTTCAAAAGCTTCTTCCTTAATCACAATCGACCCTGAAGAAAATGTGGAACGAACCCATCCGCTTACGGGAAATTGGGATATTTGATTCATAACCCATTGTTTATACTCATCCAGTGACATCTCATCTTTTGATTTTTCAGAAACCACGCTATTGTTTACAGCATTGTTTATCCGAGGTGGATAATCAATCGTCACATCTCCCGGATACATCACATTACTTGTATCCGCTGAATTTTTACTTTCCTCTACTTTCTTCACCGCATTTACAAAAGTATCTTTTGATGTAGTATACTTCTGTTTTTTGCAGAAGTTAAGTAACTGTCAGCATACGGATTTCTTCCTATACCATTCACATTTATACCTGCCATTTATGTCCCTCCTAAATAATTATATATATGTCTCATCGTTGTCATTTTCCGTTTCTGTTCCAGTCAATTATAACTTTTCCAATCTTTCCAGAAACGCAACATAGAATTCTCTTTCTTTCATACAAGCCCTCTGAACTTCTATGCTTTTAGGGACATATTCCAGTGGATGGTCTAAATTATATAAAGCCTGTTTCGTTGCCTGAATTGCAGATTCTGTTGTGTTTCCCAAAATGTCGATGTTATCCACATCGCCCTCGCCCTTCATCTGCTTATTCAGCCTTTGTATCATCATCTGTGATATATGGCTCAACATTCCGTTTTTCTTTATTCCCATACCATTCGCATTTACTTCCTTCGCTGCTTCCATCCATGCATCTTTTACATCCTGCGGAGCATTCGGACCAATCATATCAAATGCTTTTTCGTTAAAATCCGTATCTGCCATATATGGATTTATACTCTCATTTTCCTGTTTGGCACGTTCTGTACTAAATTGAGGAATATCATTCTGTCTGCGTCTGTTTTCGTATGACACACCATTCATAGAATAGTTGGAACTAATCTGCATATATCAATACTCCTTTTTATTTGAATTGCATTATTATCATTAGGCTTTCGCTTCAAAAACTGGTCTTTTCTCCAGATAATCCGGTAGTTCTTTCAATTCAGAATTCATACCATTCTTTACGGCATTATATTCCTTCCAGTAAATGGAATAGAATTCATCTTTTTTTGTAAGTTCTGCCGGAGTCATTTCATACCCCCAGCCGGCACCGGTATTCAACAATACATTCACACCCTGACTCTGAATTTGAACCCCATAACCACCTGATGTTAAAATAGTGAAATTTAATGTTCCGCCTCCTGCCAGTGCAATCTGCTTATCTGCAAGATTCTGATTTTTTCCCTCTGCCTGTTCCAAAAAATCCAGTAAGGTTAATTCTCCGATCCCTTTACATTTTGGATTGGCATTTTGATTTTTCATTGCACTTTTTGCCTGTTGGTATAACTGCTTTCTATCCGGTGCAACCTCTGACAAATATTCTGCCCTTAACTGCAATACCTGCCTTGAAATAGCATCTTGTTCTGTCTTATCAGTAGCATTGGCAGCCTTTTGTGCCAGTTTCTTAATCTCACTCACAAATTCAGTCTGCGTTCTTGTACTTTTTCCTTTCGATGGAATATAAGACCAGTTTGGTTCTCCATTACTACCAGAAGTAATTAACTGTTCCCTTCCAACTGTTCCTATATTTGAAAAAGAGATTCCCATAAATCCACCTCACGGTTCATAAATAAATCTATCTATAACTTTATATCTACTGACTTTCTGCCACTCTACTCTCTGGTGATGCCATCCAATGCACCAATTTGATATTTTCCTTTTATCGAATCCTCTTATGCCTTAATATCAAAACTTGATCTATCAGGTGCAGAAATACTCACAGATTCTGCTACAAGGCTCTGTGTCATACTTTTTACATCATTACCAGTTACGGATAAGGTATAATCACCCGTTTCTTTTCCTTCTGCCGATTTTTCTGCACGTTTCTTTGCAGCTTTTTCTTCCTCTGCTTTTTTAGCAGCTCTTTTCTCTTTTACTTTTTCCTCTTTTTCTCTGTTCTCTTTTGCTTTTCGTTCAGCATTCTCTTTCGCTATTTTCCCATCTGGATCATTTGTACAAGATGCTGTCTCTATAATATTTCCGTTTGCATCAATCATATAACTCTGATTTGTCACAGTGCCCAAACATCCATTAATCGTATCTTTTGTACAATCCGGAATGGCTGCTAAGTTTTCCTCCAAATACTTTGCTTTTTCCGGATCATTCATGCACTTTTGTAAAAATGCACTTGAAACAGATACCGTTGTCGGAATACCCTGCATTGAAGTCAGCCCTATATTCATATAATGGTATTTTCCTTGCAAGTATTTTGAATAATCATTTACATTGCTATACCCCGTCTTAATCTGCTCTGTTTTTGTCACACCGGGACGTGATGTTTTTAATTCAACTGTACTTGTTGTCACGTTGCCGTCTTTTGTATTTGTACTATCCTTTTCACTATCTGTTTTTTTAACAGTATTCTTGTAATTTGAAGCATAATACGATGTGCAACTGCTGTTATTGATACCTGTAATTGCCATAATCCTACCTCCCTGTTATTGAAA
>OKTW01000964.1_pt1 | contig 11682 bp, 8 predicted proteins | sample 1606371 | NCBI WGS metagenome assembly OKTW01 (sample SAMEA3879568, study PRJEB24766) | human gut metagenome | biome: human-associated habitat; feature: feces | place: USA | collected 1985/1987
CGCGCCCTTTCGGACAAACGGTTTTCAAGACCGCCTCGTTATGACCACTTCGATATCTCTCCGAATGTGTGTCTTAAGTCTTTGTCATCTGTGTTGCTCACCTGACGACAAAAGCTATTCTAACAAAAAGGTCTGCTATTGTCAACACATTTTTACACAATTTTTATTTTATTTTTTTAAGATGAGAAAAAGCCCATTTTATCACGTTTTTGGGCTTTTCCTCTTTTTGCTGAATACAGTTTTTTCTATGAATTGTGTCTGTTATCGTGTAATTGTTACAAATATTCCTACTATTTGTTTTTTACCACTGTCTGCTTTTCCCTGCAAGATACAACTCCCAGTCCGTCATATGATTTTCCATATTAGTGATCAGAACCACTTTGCAGTCATTCTCAGAGTAGGTCACTTCTCTCTGCCACTTGTAAAAATCCGGTCCGTCTCCCAGATTTCTCATATAGCCCATCAGGCGTTTCAGGCAGTAAGCTGTCTCCTTCACATCCGTCAGGCAATCATTGGCATAAAAGTCTTTCCATTTTCCGTGTTCCCGGTCCCTCATGGCGCTGTCCGCCGCTTCAAATGCTTCTGCAGCATTACCCAACAGGAAGAAGGCCTTCTTATATTCCTTCCGTTCATATGTTGCAAATGCTTCTGTAAATAAGATAGCTCCCTGTAGACAATTCCGGTGGATTTTCACCTGCAGCAATACGGAATCTTTCCATAATTCATTTTCCCCAACGGTAAGGCCGCACTCATACAGACCCTCAAGCTGTTTTCCCGTCTGCAGACATTTTCCTGTAAACCATTCCATCTGTGCAGCAAAAGTATCCTTATGAATACACCAGAACAGTTCTTCCACCGGTTCTGCAGCTCCGTTCTTCATCCAGCTATAGATAAAATCCCTCACAACATAATTATAGAATTGTTCTCCGGCATGCTCATCCTCTTTCTCTCCAAAGGGTAACATAGCCCTCGGATAATCGCGAATGCAGTCTTCCATAATGGAAAGCTGCGCAGTATCATTCTCCGCCCCATAGTATTCGGTGACATAACGCTTTCTATGCTCTTCTGCCGACAGAGCATCCTGTTTCCACAGATTGGCAATAAAAGAAAGAGGATATACATGCGGCTTGATATTGGATGCATTGACAAGCCACAGGTCCGTAATTCCATGCCTCATAGCATCCGTAAGCTCTTTTTCCACGAACTCCATGGAATTAGGCAGCATGGTAATATGGTTGGCCGCCTGTAAATCATAGAAGGATACATGATAATAGGTGCCATGCCGTCCCTTATCTCCTTCCTCCGGCAACGCTGACACTCTGGGGTTATGATTGCCTTGACGTCTGGATACCATCTTGCCGTAACCGTTGTCCGCCCAGATCAGGATCACATCCTCCGGGATCTGCAGGCAGCCCTCACGATACAATTCCAGAATCTCTCCGTACAGATTCGTACAGAACACTGCATCCGGAATCTGCTCTCTGACCATGGCATATTGCTTCTTCATAATATTGCTGATTAGCTCTCCCCGTTTTTCAGGTGTGTCAAAAGCAGGATCATTTTCCCAGAAAGGAACATCTCCTTGTCCCCGAAACCCGATATTCCAGATGACTTCCTCATCCTTTTGCCGTCCGATGGCGTCTTTCCATAATCCTTCAAACAAATCTTTATGTTTCAAATACGAAGGTTCCAGATCCGGGTAAGCCCGCAGGAACATTTCCGCTCCCAGCGGCTCCGCATGGTGATGTGTGATCATCAGCCCCATATCCGACGCAATAGGCGCATAGATTCTGGAATTTTTATCTGTTCCGGGAATCACCAGATTACCGCCGCAGCGAAGCAGTGCTTCAAACACCATTTCCCATGGATAGTCTTTTGATACGCCGGCTGTCCAATGGCTGATCAGTACTTCATCATTAATGAACCAGCCGCGGTACCGGATCCTGTCCGCCTCTGAATGGTATGTACCGCAAGGAATCTCTACATAAGATTTCACTTCCATCTTCTGATCATTCCAGAACCAGAAAGGCAGCACTCCAAGGTAGGTTTCACTAAGGTAATTTAATGCATAGATAAAGGAACGGGCATCCGCTCCGTAGATCGTAATCTCCTGTTCTGTCACTTCCAGCTCATATTGTTCCGGTTTCAGATCTTTTTTGCACAAAATGATCCTGTTTCTATTCTTGACTATGTCAGTCAAAGTCTTTTCCATGTCTCTCCGAAACCGCTCACAGGCAAATTCTACGGCTTTTTCTGTTACGGCATCCGAAAGTAAGGTAGTGTTTCTACTTAACTGAAATGGGTTCATGCTCTTCTCCCTCTGTCTGTCATAATGATAGCAACATTATAAAAAAATGGGGTTCTTGTATCAAGATACAAAAAAGCCCGTTTCACTGACAAAATTTGTCTGTGAAACGGACTTCTGTATTTTTTCTTAATTATCTGCCGGATTACAGTTTCAGATCATCCAGCAGCATCTCTGCATAGATTCCACCGATCTCTTTCAACCCTTTAGCAATCAGAGAAGCGAAATTCACAGCACCGTCATAACGAAGGTGGGTATTATCCTCGGATTTCTCCGGATGATTTTTGTACTCGCCCTCCGGGAAGAACATGTACCATCTTCTGCTGTTTTTCTCGCCGGCTCTTTTCAGTTCCATGCGGCTCATGCTGTAGAGGTCTACCAGCGGCACATTGTTTTTCTCTGCGGTCTGTTTCATGGCTGCCACATAGTCGGAATGCGCACCGATTCCCAAATGTTTTTCATCCATGAAGCATCTGCGCTCCAACGGGGTGATCAGCACCGGATACGCACTGTGATCTCTGGCTACCCGGATAAAAGTCTCCAGGTTCTCCATGTAAGTGGAAAAAGGCTCTGTAAATCTCGTAGGATCTTCCTTCTTCTCATCGTTATGTCCAAACTGGATAAACAGGAAATCTCCTGCACCAATCTGTTCCTCTATGGCTTTCAGTCTCCCCTCGTCCATAAAGCTTTTGGTGCTTCTGCCGTTCTTGGCATGGTTTACTATCTGATACTCATTTTTAACAAATAAAGGAAATACCTGGCCAATGCCCGTCTGTGGATATGTTGTGAAATCATTGGTCTGGACTGTGGAATCAGCAGCCCAAAAAATTTTATTCATTTCTGCCTCATTTCTGCGCTTCCCCTGCGCATCTTTTCTTGCGGAATTTGCCCGCAGATACAACACAAGGGAAACCGAAGTTTCCCTTGTCGAAATCCATACATCGTGCGAGAAGAAAATCACTCCTTAACAGCGCCGATATTAACACCCTTTACAAAGTATTTCTGCAGGAAAGGATACAGTGCCATGAAAGGAAGGATTGCACATACGATCGCTGCATAGAACAGAGTGTTCTGGGATACCGAATACTGCGTGGTAGGGGTATCACCATCCATGATCATATTACGTAACTGATACTGGAAGTTAACCTGGTCAGGATTGGTAATATAGATCTTAACGGTAGAATAGTCATTCCATACGGTTACTGCGAACATCAGGCCAATGGAAGCCAGAGCTGCTTTGGACAGAGGAAGCACGATCTTGAAGAAGATTCCCATAGGGGAACATCCGTCGATCTCGGCCGCCTCGAACAGGCTGGCAGGTATTCCTTCGAAGAAGTTACGCATCAGTACCAGGTTGTACACGTTCATACCGTGCTTTACCACAAGGATCCACATGCTGTTAACCAGGTGTAACTGCTTCATTACCAGGTACTCGGGGATCATACCACCGGAGAAGATCATGGTAAACAGAAGGAAATATGCGAAGAAGTTACGTCCGGGCATATCAAACTGGATCAGTACATAGCCACCCAGGGTGGACAGGAGCAGACCAAGGAACGTACCGAGCACGGTTGTGATCACGGAGTTGATGAAAGGTCTGTAAAGTCTCTGGGTATGAATGATGGTCTTATAGCCATCTAAGGTAAAATCCTCCGGCCACAGTCTGAACTGGTATACACCCACAGCATTGAAGGAGTCTACTACTACCTTCCAGATAGGTACCAGAACCAGGAGGCCGATGAGAATAAATACGATGTAGTTTACAATATCGAATACATGAACCTTTTTCTTAGGTTTACGATAAGCTGTCTTTGCCACGTTTAACACCTCCTATACAATGCCACGGCCACGGGTCTTCTTACTAGCCCAGTTACATATCAGTACCAGTACACAGCCAACCAGGGACTTGAAGAGGCCAACTGCTGTAGAGTAACCATAGTTCGGCAGAGCGATTGCGAATGTCTGACGATAAATATAAGTAGAAATAACATCAGATACGCTGTATACCGCATTGTTGTACAATACGAATACGGACTCGAACATATTCATAACCTTAGCAAGGTTCAGGATCAATACAGTGATAATAGTATTGGACAGTGCAGGCAGCGTTACGAAACGCATCTTCTGCATACGGGTTGCACCGTCGATATCAGCTGCTTCATACAGCTCCGGGTTGATACCTGCCAGAGTAGCCAGGAAGATAATGGTTCCCCAACCGGTCTCTTTCCAGATATTGATAATGTAGAAGATCGGTCTCCACCATGCAGTGCTTGCCAGGAAATAAATTCCCTTGGCATCCGGTGCCAGGATGCCCCAGTCACGCAGCAATCCGTTTACCAGACCGGTAGAGGAAGGAGACAGGAACAGGCTGAAGATAGATGCAACTACTGCCCATGACATAAAGTGGGGCAGATATATAATAGTCTGCAAAGTTTTCTTTGCAAAGAGATTTCCCATTTCATTTAAGAAGATTGATACGATAACCGCAGTGAAGGTCGTGATCAATAACTTCATGATACTCAGTTCCAATGTGTTCCTGAATGCACTCCAGAACGCATCGGTCTTAAACATACTGTAAAAATGCTTCAGGCCTACAAAAGTAGGTGCACCTACGGGCTTGTAATCGTAGAATGCATAACGAATACCAAGCATGGGCCAGTAATACATGATCAAAATGAACACAAATACAGGCAGGAACATCAAATAATAGCCTCTGTTATTCCAGATCCGGAGACCCAAAGGCTTGTGACGTACTTCTACGCCGGTGGATGTGGTGATTTTCTTTTTCTTGCTCATACCATCCCTCTTCCTTTCGACTTCATCTCACACATTCTTTTCTCTCTAAAATATCCTGTCCCATGGGCTTTGTATCCCGATGGGACAGGATAATTATATCATATTTTGCAGCTTCCGCTACTCTATTACGGTCTCAATTACTGATTCAGTTCAGCTAAGCACTGATCAATGATACTGCCAACAGTGTCAACGTAGGTCTGCATAGCTGCATCTACATCGCCGCCATCAACTACTACAGAAGTGATAGCTGCCAGCTTAGCATCATAGATGGTACCGGACTCGTTGGTGTAGGTCTCAGAGGTAGGAGACTGAGGAGCATCCTTGCAGTTCTCGGTGAAGAACTTGTTGCCTTCTGCAGCCAGGCTGGAGATATCGTTAAAGCCGTTGTCCAGAGAGCAGATAACCAGAGCGGGATCCATAGCGTTCTTCTTCCATACGGAGTTAGGATCGTTAGGAGACTGCTTTAAGTGGAACTGACCATCTTCGTACTCGTAAGACTTCTCTTTTTCAGTACCTGCATTGATGGTGAAGCTTTCAGCCTTGGTAGACCAGTGAACATCCTCTGCACCGTAGGTCCACAGTGTCTGCACCTTGTCACCATCCATCATGGTCTCGATGAATGCATCGAAGATAGCCTGCTCACGGGAATTGTCTCCGTCACCGTCATCAATGATAACCCATACAGGAGCTTCTCTGTTCAGGTAAGCGCCAACCTCAGCGATAGGAGCCAGCTCAACCAGCTTCTCATCTACGTTGTTCTTGATCAGGTTGTCGGTCAGAGTCTGATACCAGGAACCTGCCCAGTAAGTGAATACACCTGAAGAACCGGTCTGATCGTTGGAGAACCATTTCTCACGAGCGATCTTGGTGGAAGCGGTCAGGGTCTCAGGGTCGATAGCGCCATCCTTGTAAGCCTGCTGTAATCTTAACAGAGCTGCCTTGGTAGCATCGGTCTGGAATCCATCGTACCAGGTACCATTCTCATCCTGCAGGATTGCGGGATAAGCATCCTGCCAGAACTCAGGCAGATAGTTTACATAAGGAGCCTCGTTACCAATGAAACCAGCTGCGATAACACCATAGGTATCACCGGTTATGCCGTCGCCATCGGGATCTTCGTTGTGGAACTTTAACAGCATGTTGTAGTAATCATCATAAGTCTTGATGTCTTCAGCCTTCAGGCCAACTGCATCTAACCATGCCTGCTTAACGTAAGTAACACATCCATTACCATAGGTAGGAGCGAAGCCATACAGATGACCTTCCTCATCCTTCAGGTTCTCGTTGATCTCAGGCAGGATCAGGTGAGACTGGAATTTAGCGTTTGCATATGCTTCGGACATATCCCACAGCAGACCGGTAGGTGCATACTGCTTGAACATATCTGCACTCATGATCATTACATCAGGATAGTCACCGCCTGCGAACAGACGACCTACTGCATCGGTATAACCGGAGTGGTCTAACTGCTGGATGTTCATCTTAATAGGATGACCGATTGCTTCGGATACTGCATCATCCCACTGCTGAACGAATTCAGCCTGGCCGTTGTCAACGGTTGCGGTCAGAGTACCATTAACTACTACGTTAATCTCCTCCAGATTGTAAGCTTCGGTAGAAGCTGCTTCAGTTGCTGCTCCGTCAGTTGCTGCTGTGCTCTGTGCAGGAGCATCGTTGCTGCTTCCGCATGCTGCTAAGGAAGCTACCATAGCAGATGCTAAAAGTACGGATAATACTTTTCTCTTCATTTCTTTCCTCCCTAAAAATTTGGAATCATGATTTGTCATGGGGTCATTCCCTTGACTTGCCCTCACCTTACCATCCGTCACCGGGAAAAACAAGTTACAATTTTTGCGTTCGGGTGCAAATTTTGACCACCGATTCTGCAAACCCTTGATTTTACTGCATTCTTTGAAAGCACTTACATTTGATATTTTTAAATTTGAAAGGGGTTACATCTTGCTTCCTTTGTAAGTAACTGATACAATAGACATGGTTTATTCGGTATATTATCTAAAAAAATTGAGACACGGGAGTGATCATGAATGATTTTTAATAAAAAAGACACCCTTAATGATACAAATTATACAAGCCACAACAATACATTAATGCTGAAAATGGTAACCTCTTACAGTATTTTCCTGCTGATCATTCTGGTTTTGTTCATCTTTTTATACCGTTCTACGATAAATAACGCGCGTGATTCTTATGATCAGCAGAACGAGACAACCCTGATCAGCAATGCAGAGCTGTTTGAAAGCGATCTGAATATCATGGAAGTCTATTGCAGACAGCTTCTGCAGAACGACACTTTCCGGAAAGTCATGAATTATGAGAATACCTATTATCCTTTTACGGAAATGGGAAATGAATTGCAGAACTCTCTGGCTACCAATGTATATGCAGAAGCTCTTCTTCCGTTAAAAGAGTCCTTTGTCTATTTTCCGGAGACAGACTATGTATTGAATCCTACTTATTTTATATCCGCAAAGCGGTTCTATAGCTGGATCCAGAAGTATCCTTCTACCGAAAAAGAAATGTGGCGATCCTATATGACGGAACCGGAATACGAGAACCGCTTTCTTCCCATGGATCAGTTCATGCCAAATTACAGCGAAAAATATTATATGTATATCATCGACCTGAACGATCTCTATTATATGGATGCCAATGCGAAGGTCTGCTTTATCTTCGAACAGGATAAGATGGCGGATCTGTTCGACTGTGTTCAGATGGATGGTGATAATTTCCTGGCGGTGACCGCGGAAGATGACTCCACCGTGCTTACGATAAATACTCCGGACAGCATTTCCGCAGAAATGTTGGATTCTCTGGACTTTAATAAGGGCTATGCAGAGGTCCGGATCGATGGACAGAACTTTACTTTGGGGAAATACGTTTCGGATAACACCAGTTATTCTTACTATTTCAGCTTCCCGCCCTACAAGGCGGCCGCCGGATTGGGTGGCACCCAGCTGCTTTTCATCTTTTTTGCCCTGCTGGCATTGCTTACAGGCGGCTGTCTGGTCTATTATTTCTCCCGCCGCAATGTCCGCCCGATCATTGAGCTTGGGCAGGAATTGCAGACCGCTGTGGAAGTACAGAAAAATCTGCAGGAAGTGGTAGACAGTCAGCGTCCGATCATCTGTACCTCCTATGTGAGACAGCTGTTATCCGGTACTGCTACTTCCGAGGATGAAGTTACCTACATGGAAAACTATCTGGGTATTGCGGATTCTTCTTATTATAATGTGTTGTACATCGTCTACTATAATAATTTCGGAGACAATACAGAAATCACTCTCCCCGGCGGCGTGGAATCCATGGAAGAACTGGAAAAGATCATCGAGTCCGCACTGGAGAATTTCTTCGGTACACCGCTCTTCTACTTCAGCCCTTCGGACCGGACCTATTCCGTTCTGCTGCACTGTTCCGAAGAAGAGGGAAAGGATCTGATCCTGAAGATCAACAATTGTATTTTACGACTTCATGATTATCTGCTGGATACTTACGACATCTGGCTCTTCGCCGGTATCGGACGCAATACGGATTCCCTGATGAATGTATGGGAATGCTACCAGCAGGCCTCCGAAGCTGTAAGTTATACGACGAAGAACTATATTTTCTTCCCGTATGAATTCATTAAAAAGGATTCCAACGTATTCTATTATCCGCCGGAGATCTCCACGAAGCTGATCCACTTCATCTCCACGGGCAATACGCCGCAGGTATTAGAGATGTTCAACCTGATCCATCAGGAGAATATCGAGGAACGTACCCTGCCGGTCAACCTGTTAAAATACCTGCTGTCAGATATCCGTAACACTTTATTAAAAGCAAGATTTGCACTGCCTCAGGACGCGGATCCCGAAGCTGTAAAGGTGCTGGATGAACGTTTCAATGAGCACCTGACCTTCAAATTGTGCGAAGATCTTGCCTTATCCCTGTGTAATCTCTTCGGCAATAAGGAGGATGACAATACGTTATCCGCCACCATTGAGAAATATATTAAGGAAAATTACAAGGACCCTTCCTTAGGGCTTAACAAGATCTCCGATGAATTCCAGATCTCAGAGAGCTATTTCTCCCATATGTTCAAGGAAAAGACCGGAGTCAACTTCTCCACTTATCTGGAGAATATCCGCATGACGGAGGCCGCAAGACTGATCAAGGAGACCGATATCAGTCTGAATGAGCTGTATATTGCTGTGGGATATAATAATTCCAATACTTTCCGGCGTGCCTTCAAGAAGGTATACGGAGTGACCCCCAGTGCCATGCGGGAAAAATAGAACAATCTCTTGATAGAAATGCACAAAGGAACAGCCGGGACATCTTCGGAGGATTTAATCCTCCAGAAATGCCTCGGCTGTTTTCATATCTTCCGGCGTTGTGATCTTAATATTCTGATAAGAAGCCTCTACCAGCTTCACTCTTGTCTCAGTAAACAGTTCCACAACGCTGGCATCATCCGTTACCTGAATGCCCTGTTCCTGCATCCTGGGAAGACGATTTTTCAGTCTCTCGTATGCCTGCAGGATCAGGCTGGTCTCAAATACCTGCGGTGTCTGGATATTCCAGACGGTTCTTCGATCCGGAGTGGACAGGGCAAAGCCTTCTCCGTCACTGATCTTTACCGTATCCTTGCTCTGTACCGCCGCCACACAGGCCTGATATTGCACGGCCGCTGCATAGGTATCTTCTAATATCTTCTCTGTCAGAAAAGGTCTGGCTCCATCGTGAATGAACACATATCCGTGCTCATTGGGTACTTTCAACCGTCCGTCAGCGATCAGCTGCAGAGCCCTCCCAACAGACAGATACCGTTCCGCTCCTCCGGAAGTAATAATATTTACTTTGGTAAAATGATATTTTTGCACGATTTCTTCCCGGACATAGGGAATATCCTGCTCCGCCGTCACCAGAATGCAGTCATCAATGATCCGGGATTCCTCCACCGCATGCAAGGCATACCAGATCAGTGGCTTTTCTTTTAACGGTAAAAACTGCTTCGCCACCGCCGACTGCATGCGGCTTCCGCTGCCCGCCGCAAGGATAATAGCGGTACATCTGGGCTTTTCCCCATTCTCCTGAGGCTCCTGTCCGTTTTCCATCTCATTTTTCATGCTGTAATCTTCTGTCTCATTTCTGTCCTGTGCTACTCTGTCTACCATATTGTGTCTGTCTTTCCTTGAAGTCTTTTTTCGGTTCTTATCGCTCACCCAGCTTTAAATTCGGCACCGCATTCAGATCATAACCGCTGCGGACACCCTTAATGTACTCGTAATAGCCGGCCACACCGATCATCGCCGCATTATCGGTACAGAAAATGGGGGAGGGATGATAAAATGCTATGTTACGTTTTCCGCATTCTTCCTCAAACGCTGCCCGCAGGGAAGAATTCGAAGCCACGCCGCCGGCAATGGCAAATTTATTCAGTCCATAAGCCTTCACTGCATGGAGGGAATGGCTCACCAGCACATCTACGACTGCTTTCTGGAAGGAAGCAGCCACATCCGCCTGATTAATCTCTTCTCCCTTCATCTGGCATCCGTTCAGATAGTTCAGCACTGCGGATTTCAGACCGCTGAAGCTGAAATCATATTCATTCTCCGCCACTGCTGCTCTGGGGAAGTGGATGGCATCCGGATTGCCCTCCTTCGACACCTTGTCAATCTTGGGACCGCCGGGATATCCCAGTCCGATGGCACGAGCCACCTTGTCAAAAGCTTCTCCCGCCGCATCATCTCCATGGGCGCCGATATAAATACCCGTCTCTTCCTCTTCATAAATGCCGGCTGCCAGACTTGCCGCTACAGAAATCATGAGGCCGTTCCGAAAAGGAACATACGTAGATACCTTTCCCGCCCCCTTTTCCGCAATCTGCTCACCGTAACTTTTGTGTACAATATTCTGCGTCGAATGGGACAGAAGAGAACAATTGGAATACTGCATGATCTGCGCCAGATCAAATTCATAATGAGGCACATGGTAATATGCCGCCACCGCTCTTGCGGCATCCAATTCCTTTTTATGCTTCTGTCCATAAAAAATAGAAGCAGTGCTGACATTCTCTGCTCCCAGTGCATTTACAGCCACGGAGAGACAAGTTGTCGAGTCCACACCGCCGCTGGATAATATAATTGCTTTTTTCATGTTTCCTCCCGTTTTTTATAGTTGGTGCTCAGAATGGACAACTGCCGGAACAAATTTCCGTTTCGTTTATCAATAGATCAACTCATTATAGCACAGGACAGAAATAAGACAAACAAATATAGTATAATAATATTGTAAACATTGTTTTTGGCTGTTCACGAAAGGAGAAAAGCAAATTGAAACAGTCAAAAAAGTCAAACAGTAATTTATATGATGAAAAAATAACAGCGTTATATTTAAGGTTATCGCGAGACGATGATTTAGAGGGTGAAAGCAACAGTATTTCAAACCAGCGAACGCTCTTAATGAGTTTTGCAAAGAAAAATGGCTTTAGAAACACGAAAATTTTTATTGATGATGGCGTTTCTGGGGTTACGTTTAATCGACAAGGCTTCAAAGAGATGTTCAAGATGATTGAATCCGAC
>OKTW01000983.1_pt1 | contig 11544 bp, 8 predicted proteins | sample 1606371 | NCBI WGS metagenome assembly OKTW01 (sample SAMEA3879568, study PRJEB24766) | human gut metagenome | biome: human-associated habitat; feature: feces | place: USA | collected 1985/1987
GCGTTATAAACAGAGAACATGCCGGGGATGCCGAGGCGCATGCGCGCGATCGCATCGCCGCTCATGGCGACAAAGCGCACGCCGGACGCGCTCAGGCGGATATCCTTGGCCACAAGATCTGCGTCGTTGCGCTTGGCGGAGTAGGTCTGCATCGGGCACTTGGCGCGCTCGAGCATGACATGCGCCCAATCATCGTCGGCGTTGACGATGCCGATGTCGCTCTGCGCGAACAGCAGCGCCTTGGCCTCTGCATAGGCCTCCATGGTCTTATGGAAATCGAGGTGGTCCTCCGTCAGGTTCGTGAACGCACCGACCGTGAACGGGATGCCGTCCACGCGGTGCAGCGCCAGCGCATGGGACGAGACCTCCATCACCACATGCGTGCAGCCCGCATCGAGCATCTGCCGCAGCAGGCCCTGCAGAGCAAAGCTCTCGGGCGTCGTGCGCTCCGTGGGGAGGACGGTGTCGCCGATGCGGTTTTCGATCGTGCCGATGAGGCCGACCTTCGCGCCGAGCGTCTGCTCGAGCACATGCTTGACAAGGCAGGTCACGGTCGTCTTGCCGTTCGTCCCCGTCACGCCGATCATGCACAGGCGCTCCGCCGGATGGCCGAACCAGTTGCAGCCGAGCTGCGCCAGCGCCGCGCGCGCATCGCGCACGCGCACCCACGGCGTGTGCTCCGGCATGTCGTGCTCGCACAGCACACAGGCCGCGCCGCGCGCAAGGGCGGCGGGAATGAAGCGGTGGCCGTCCGTGGCATATCCCGAAATGGCGGCAAACAGCTCGCCGGGCGCGGTCGAGCGGGAATCATAGCTCACGCCCGTCAGCTCCAGCTCCGGGTCGGCGTTCTGTTCGAGCACCTCGATGCCCTGCAAAAGCTCGTGTAATTTCATTGCATTCAACCTTCTTTAATCCAGTGCGGTCGTATCCGTGAATGTGACGGCGATCATCGTGCCGCGCGGGACCTTTGTTCCGGCGTCGATGTCCTGCTTTGTCACCAAGACGTACCATGCATTCGAATCCGTGCCCTTGGCCTGCAGATAGAGCCCGAGCTGGGACAGCGTCGTGCTGGCCTGCGCCACGGTCATACCCGTCAGATTCGGCACCTCGACCTCGTCGGTCGGCATGGAATCGTCCGTATAGAGCAGCACGGTCGAATTGCCGGGCAGCTCACGGCCGTGGGCCGGGATCTGGCTGACGATCTTGTCGCCGTCGCCGATGATCTTGTAGTTCAGGTGATCTTCCTCCAGAATGGCAGCCGCCTCGGACTCGGTCTTCCCGGCCAGATTCGGCATGCGAACCGTCACGCGGGACATATCCACCTCGGAATAATCCGGCTCGACGCCGAGATAGGGCAGGATATCCTCCATCACGCGGGCGACGGTCGGCGCGGCCATAACGCCGCCGGAGATATAGGTGCCGGTGGCGGGGTTCGGCGTATCAAGTGCGATGAGTACCACATACTCCGGATCATCCATCGGCGCAATGCCGACAAACGAGACGATCTTGTCGTTCGTCTGCTGGCCGTTCGAATCGGTCTGGTCGGTCTTTTCGGCCGTGCCGGTCTTGCCGCCAATGCGGTAGCCGACGACGCTGCCGTTCTTTGCCGTGCCCTCCGTGACGACGGACTCAATGATCTGCCGCATCGTGGCGGACGTCTCCTCGGAGATGACCTGCCGCACGACGGTGCGGGCGTTCTGCTGCACGACGTTGCCCTCGGAGTCGACGATCTCCGAGACGACATAGGGTTCGAGCAGGTAGCCGCCGTTCACCACGGCGGAAATAGCCGTGACGAGCTGGATGGGCGTCGGCTTGATGGTCTGGCCGAACGACGTTGCGATGAGGTAGCTCGTGCCGTAGGAGGCGGTGTTGGCCAGGCGCTCGCGCGTGTGGAACACGCCGGAGGCCTCGCCGATGCCGACGGCGTTCACGCCGGTGAGCATATAGTGGAAATATCCCGCCAGCGTCGTGATGTGCGCAAGCTTGCCGACATGCGCCTCGCCGGTGCGGATAGCATGCCAGAGGTGCGCGATCGACCAGCGCTGCGGGATGTTGAAGCCGAACAGCTCCGTCAGCTCCGCCGCCTCTTCGCCCGTCATGGTGTTCTGCCAGGTGCGGAAGGGCGTGAGCAGGTTCCAGTCCTTGTCAAAGGCCAGATAGCCGTGCATCATGGCCGAGATGCCCATGGCATCCACGGAGACCTCGCCGAGGGCGCGCAGTGCCGTGCGAAGGCCGCTCCAGGCCTCCTCGAGGTCATAGGTCCAGACGCCGTCGCGGAGGTCGCTCTTCCAGGTGTAGTCGCCGGAGGCGACCGGGCGGAAGGCCTCGTCGATCAGGACGGCCTTGATACGGGTCGAGCCGAATTCGATACCAAGCGTATGAGTCATATTATGTCTCCTTTTGAGCCTGCATTCTCTCCCACGGAGAAATGATGTTTTTCTGGATGGGGTCGTTGAGCAGATAGCAGATCAGATATTGCGGCAGGCTGATGCCGAACAGTGCGATCACGATCAGCGTGTACGGGAAAAAGCTGAAGCCGAACAGGAAGCCGACGCCATGCACCACGATCGGCAGCCAGCCGCGGCCGCCGCGCAGGGCGGACATGCCGTTGGCGTTCTTCAGGATCTGGCTGTTCGGCAGATCGAACATGGCGCGCATGAGGAAGGCATAGCTGCCGCGGCCGAGCGCGAGGCCGATGGCAAACAGGCCGAAGGCGAAGAACATCGGACCGAGGAAGGTACCGAAGTTGCCCATGCCGAGGCTGAGCAGGAAATATCCCAGAAACAGCAGTCCGCCGAACAGCAGCCCGAGCGGAAGACTGCGCCAAAAATCCTTTTTAAATTCGTCCCGGAACTCCTCCCACAAAAGCACATTGCCCTCGCGCACGAGCACAATGAGAGCGCGGTCCATGGCGCACAGCGCAGACGGCATCGTCACGACCGGGATGCAGCAGGCCAGAAACAGCAGGTTCAGACGGATGAGCTTCCATGCATGGTTCCAAAACAGATAGAAAAACCGACGCGCACCCTCACGGGGCGCGGGAAGGCCGCGGCCTTCCCGACGCATTCCGCGCTGCATCAGTTTTTCATACCGGTCATCACGATGCCTTCGACGAAGTACCGCTGACCGAGGAGATAGAACACGACGCCGGGCACGAAGGACATGCAGGTGCCGCACATGATGGCGGACCAGTCCGTCTTCAGGGAGCCCTTGAGCTGGCTCAGGCCCATGGAAATCGTGAACTTATCTTCCGTATTGATATAGATCATCTGCTGGAGCAGATCGTTCCAGATCTGGATGAAGAGGAACATGGCGACGACGATCATCGCCGATTTGATGGAAGGAACGATGACGTTGAGGAGGATACGGAAGTAGCCTGCGCCGTCGATCGTTGCAGCTTCGTCGAGCTCACGCGGGATGGAGCGGACGAACTGGCGGATGAGGAAGATGTTGAACGCGCCGCCGCCGCAGAGATACGGCAGGATGAGCGGCCAGAACGTGTTGGACATGTTGAAGAACTTCGTCCACATGATGTACAGTGGGATGAGCGTGACCATGGTCGGCAGCAGCATGGAGCCGACGCACAGCGTGAACAGGAAGTTCCGCAGGCGGAAGCGCAGGCGCGCGAAGGCATAGCCGCACATCGTGGCCGTGATGGTGCCGAAGATGACAGACGGGACGATGATGATCATCGTGTTCTTCAGGTAGGTCCAGAACTTAAAGTATTCCAGCGTGTTGGCGTAGTTCGAGAACAGCCAGCGCGGCGGTAAGAAGGCAGGCGGCCACTTGAACAGCTCGGCGTTCGACATCAGGCTGGAGCGGAAGATCCACCAGATGGGCAGCATGCACAGACAGGTCAGGAAGATCAGCGCGATGAAGCACAGCGCATTCGTGATGCGCTCGGTGCGCTTGCGGCTTTTCAGGCTGCTCATTTGTCGTCGCCTCCTTCATAGAAGATCCAGCTCTTACTGGTGGCAAACAGCAGCAGCGTAAAGGCGCCGATCAGCAGGAACAGCACGAAGGCGATCGCGCAGGCGAGACCGATCTTGCCGCGCTGCTTGAACGCGTAGTTGTAGAGCATGTAGGACATAAAGTAAGAGGATTTACCGGGGCCGCCCTTCGTCAGAGCGAGGGCAGGCGTGACGACCTGCATGTTGGTGATCAGGGACATCAGCATATTATAGAAGATAATGGGGGTCATGCTGGGGAAGGTCACATGCCAGAAGCGCTGCCATGCGTTTGCGCCGTCGATCTCGGCGGCCTCATGGTACACGCGGGGCACATTCTGCAGGCCCGCCAGGAAAATCACGATCAGGTTGCCGGAGAGCCACACGGCGATCAGTGCCAGCGACGGAACGACCTGCGAGGACGAGCTGACGAACATCAGGCGTTCGATGCCGAGCTTGGAGAGGATGTAGTTGAACAGACCCCACTCCGTATTGTACAGCCAGCTCCAGCCGATGTAGACGGCGGCTGCGGGCAGCACATAGGGCAGGTAGAAGGCCGCGCGGAAGAAGCCGCGGGCGGGGATCTTGCGGTTGAGCAGCATTGCGACAATCAGGGAATAGACCATGCTGCCGACGACAGCAAGCAGGGAGAAATAGACGGTGACCTTAATGGATTCCTTGAAGTACGGATCCGTGGTGAAGAGCTTGATATAGTTATTGATGCCGTTCCATTCCGGTGCGCCGGTTCCGCCCCACTTGAAAAAGCTCAGGCCGAACACCGCGATCAGTGGAATGTAGGTCAGCACGATCAGGCCGATAAATGCGGGGATGAGGTAGAGATACGCAGCGCGCGCTTCCTTGCGGAGCAGCTTGCTCTTGGGTTTCTTAGTGCGTTTGGGCAACTTGCTCACCCTTTCTTTGAGTTAGGAGTTGAAAAAGACATTTTGGCCGGCCGCCGCTCCGGGCGGCCGGCCAAAACCGGGGTTTCAGATATCAGTCAGAGGGTTCTGCTTACTCGCCCATGAACACTGCGTTCAGTGCGTCGTAGTTCTCGGTGATCGCCTGCTCAGCGGTCTGCTCGCCGGTCCAGACCGGGCCGAGGACCGTGCGGAGGAGCTCGATGAACTCGGTGGTGTGCGGGATATAGTACCAGCAGGTAGACTCAGCGCAATCTCTTGCGTAGTCAACGACAGCACCCTTGTACTCGTCATGATCCGGGAAGTTGGGGTTGTCGATCCACTTGTTGGTGAGGGTCTCATCGGTGTAGTACTCTTCGAGGATGGGCATCCAGATGCCGGTGGCGATCAGGCTGTCCCAGCTGTTCTCTTCCTTCATGTACCACTTGATGAAGGTCATGGCCTCTTCCGGATGCTTGGTCTGGGAGAAGACGACCTGCGGGCCGCCGGTGCAGATGGTGACCTCGTTGACCATCTTCGGCAGACGGGCGACGCCATAGTTCAGGCCTTCGTCACGGGCGGTGGCAAGGCAGGTGCCGACGTTCCATGCGCCAGCGGTCGCCATGGCGACGGTGCCGGTCAGCAGGGAGCGCTGCATGCCGTTGTCCTCGAGGCCTGCATTGTAAGGCATGCAGTTCTCAACGAGGGTCAGGTCAGCGACCTTCTGGATGGACTCGATGACCTTCGGGTCATTGATGGTGCAGGCGGAGCCGTCCTCGGTGAACCAGCGGCCGCCGTTGGACAGTGCCCAAACCTCAAGCTGCCAGGTCCAGTTGTCAACGACGCAGCCGTACTGCTTGATGTTTTCCTTGTCGAAATCCGGGCTCAGGGCGTTGTTGCCGTTGGCGTCGAGGGTCAGGGTCTTGGCCAGGGTGACGAACTCGTCCCAGGTCATAGCCTCGGTAGCGGACGGATAGTCCAGGCCGGCGGCATCAAACATGTCCTTGTTGTAGTACAGGGACAGGACTTCGTTCGCAGCGGAGTAAGCAACGGGCTTGCCTTCGCTCTTGAAGGTGATGGAATCAAGGGGCATGGAGTCGGCGCCCTCGTACATGGCGGAGATGTCGTACAGCAGGCCGTCGGAAGCGAAGTCCAGAACGCCGGACTCGTTCATGATGCCGCAGTCGGGAAGCTCACCCGCGGTAGCCATGGTGTTCAGCTTGGTGACATACTCTTCGTTGGGGATCGCCATGACCTCAACCTTGATGTTCGGATACTCTTCGTGGAACTTGTCGGCGACGGCCTGCACGCTGGCAGCCTCGTCCGGGGTGCCCCAATAGGAGTAGGTGATGGTGACGACGTCGCCGTCATTGCCGTTGGTGTCATCGGAGGAATCGGAGTTCTCCGTGGCGGGGGTGGTGTCCTGGGAGCCGTCGGTCTGATCGTTGTTGTCGGTGTTGGTTGCGCAGGCGACCATACCAACGATCATCAGGAGGCACAGCAGGAGCGCGATGATCTTCTTCATGGTTCAGGTTCCTTTCTTCATTTCAAGTTTTTTATTATAGCAGCTTCCTGCTGCGTATAATTACGAAATGGTGGTATCGACCCAGACGCGCATCTCGCCGGGCGTGCGGTTGCCCCACAGGCCATAGGGGACGGCGTGCAGCATGCACGGCTCGGTGCGCAGCACGCAGTCGGCATAGAGCTCGGAATCGTCCACACCGGTCGAAACGATGCGGCAGCCGCTCACATCCAGCTCCGGCAGATCACCGGGCAGACCCTCGGCGGGCGCCTTCTCTTCAACGGCGGCATCCGGCGCCATGCGCAGGGCCGCAAGGTTTTCGCCGTTGTCCTGCTGCTCGAAGCAGTAGACAAACGGGCCCTTCTGCAGCGCGACGCGGCCGACATCGGCGCGAACACACAGGTTTGCGGCGCAGCGGTGCACGGGCACCGAGCCGCTGAGCGTGAAGTGATGCTCTCCTGCGCAGTTCACGGCCAGTACGGCATAGCCGTTCTCGACCGCAGGCTGGATGCCCTCGCCGTTCAGGCGGAAGACGGGCTTCTCAAGCCACTTCGGCAGGCGCAGGCGCACAACGATGGGGTGTGTGCCGCTCGAGCGGACGTCCAGCTCCAGCGCGCCGCCATGCATCAGGCCGCTGCGCTGCTCGATGCGGACGTCGGTATCGCGCAGGGTCGTCTCGATGGTCGAGCCGACGAGCAGGTTGACATAAATGCTGCGGTCATCGACCGCATAGATGTACTGGCCGAGGGAAGCGAGCGTGCGCGCGATATTCGCAGGGCAGCAGGCAACCTCGAACCACGGCTGGCGGACGGGCTTGAGATACTCAATGGAAGTGTGGTCCTTGCAGTTTGCAGGCCAGACCTCCAGCGGATTGACGTAGAAGTAGCGGTCGCCCGCAGCGCTGACGCCGCCGAGCACCGTGTTGCACAGGGCACGCTCCACCGTCTCGTAGTACGAGGCGTCGCGGAACATGGCCGCCATGCGCTGGCCGAACATCATCAGACCGATGGACGCGCAGCTTTCGCAGTACATGCGGTCGTTCGGCAGGTCGTAATCCACGGTGAAGCGCTCGAGCAGGCCGGACGAGCCGATGCCGCCCGTGATGTACATACGGCGCTTCGTGACATTGTCCCAGAGCGTCTGGCAGGCATTGCGCAGGGCCTCGTCCTGCTGGATATCGGCCAGATCTGCCATTGCGCTGCACTGGTACATGGCGCGGACTGCGTGGCCCTCCATTGTCTTCTGCTCCACGGGGCGCACATGCGACTGGGAGTAGGACGGATCGTAGCTGCGCAGCTCCGGGAAGATCAGCTTATGCTGCGGATCGTTCATCTCGCGCAGGAGATAGTTCGGCGTGCGGCCGCGGCAGTCAATGAAGAAGCGAGCTGTCTTCAGGTAGCGCTCCTCGCCCGTCACGCGCCAGAGCTTCACGAGCGCAAGCTCGATCTCCTGATGGCCGGGATAGCCCGGAAGCTGACCCTCGCCGTCGCCGAAGGTCTCGCATATGAGGTCCGCGAACCTGGCAGCGATATCGAGCAGGCGGCGCTTGCCGGTGGCGTTATAGTAGGCGACGGCAGCCTCGATGAGGTGGCCCGCGCTGTAGAGTTCGTGGCCCTCGGTGAGGTTCTTCCAGCGGAGCTCGGGATGACAGACCGTGAAATAGGTGTTCAGGTAGCCGTCCGGCTGCTGGGCCTGCCCGATGATCTCGATGAGCTCATCCGCCTGGGAGATGTACTCCGTTTCGCCGTTATTTGCGCAATAAGCGACTGCCTCGAGCCATTTATAGGCATCCGTATCGCCGAAGACAACGCCGCGGTGCTCGCCCTGGAGCGTGCCGCCGGCGATGCGGAAATTATCAATGCAGAAGCAGCGGCTCTGGCCTTGCTTGCCGTTGAGGATCTCCCACTGCACGGGGATCATTTTCTTTGCAACCATGCCCGCGTAATGGCTGAACAGCGGATCCGTTACTCTAATTTTTTTCAAATCGGGGATCGTGATCTTGCTTGCCATAATGTGGAACCTCCATTGATGGTTAAACGTTTAAGAAAAAATTGGAAAAGAAAACGCGGAATCCGTCGTCGGTCGCCGCGTGCCGAAGCCGCAATTGGCGTCCGGTGATTTAAACGTTTAACTTTTTCTGATCTGATTATATCATATTTTTCGGATTTGTAAAGGCGGAATTACAGAATCGTGAGTTTATACAACTTTTCCATCCCTTTTTTGTGCAGAATTCACAACGATCAACCGGCGCATCTGCCGCTCCGCTGCCCGTTCCGGCCTGCATGTAAGCCAAAAATGTGCAGCACGCGGAATTTCCCTGTAATTTGCGTCAAATTTAGCATTTTCCCCGAAATAAAACGTTTAGCTCTTGCTGTTTTTCATGCGGTATGATATGATTATATCAACGCTCCGCATTGTAAAAAACCAGAGAAGGTGAACTATTTCATGGCAACCATTCGCGAGATCTCGGACCGGGCCGGTGTATCCATTGCAACGGTCTCCAAGGTCCTGAACAATAAATCCGGCGTCAAGCAGGAGACGGCCGACCGTATTCTGCAGATCGCGGACCAGCTCAATTACCGCCCGAATCTCAATGCCCGCTCGCTGAAGCTCGGCGACGCGCGCACCATCGGCATCATCACAGAGGACCTGACCGTCTTCAACACGCCGGAGATCGTCGACGGCGTCGCCTCCGTATGCGAGACGCTGAACTATCATTATATTCTGAGCAATCTGCGTTTCAACAAGCGCTACCACGACAATCCCTGGGACTACCCAGAGAGCAACCTTCTCGTCCGCTCCGCCGTGAACGATCTGCTGTCCAAGCAGGTCGCGGGCATCATCTATATCGGCTGTCACAGCCACCTTGTCGCATCGCTGAAGGCGCATGCCCATATCCCGTTCGTGTGTGTCTACTGCACCTGCGAGGATCAGGACGTGCCCTGCGTCGGCTATGATGACCGTCTTGCCGCCTATGAGGCCACCGGCACTCTGCTGGAGCACACGTCGGAGCACATCGGCATGATCACGGGTCCCATCCACTCCGTGCACACCCTTCGCCGCGCCAACGGCTTCCTGCAGGCCCTGCACGACCACGGCGTGGCCTATGACTCTTCCCTCGTCCGCGCAAGTGACTGGGACCGTGACTCCGGCTACCGTCTCGGCGGCGAGCTCATCCGCGCGGGCGCAAAGGCCATTTTCGCCCAGAATGACCTTGTCGGCACCGGCGTGATCGACTGGTGCAACCAGAACGGCATCGAGGTCGGCAAGGACATCTTCCTCATCGGCTACGATAACCGCGAGATCAGCTCCGTCTGCCGCCCGTCGCTCTCCACCGTCGCCCTGCCGCTGTTCCAGATGGGCCAGAGCGCGGGCCACACCCTGCTGGACATGCTCTCCGGCAAGCATCCGGCCCAGAAGGACATCATGCTGGAATGTACGATCATCAAACGAGAATCCACAGGAGGTTAATTCATGAAAGCTCGCATCCGTCTTCAGAAGGATCGCATCATCTCCCCCATCGATCCCCGCGTGTTCGGCTCGTTCATCGAGCATCTCGGCCGCGCCGTCTATACCGGCATCTATGAGCCGGGTCACCCGACCGCCGACGCCTTCGGCTTCCGCGGCGATGTGGAGGCGCTGATCCGTCCGCTGCATGTCACGCAGATCCGCTATCCGGGCGGCAACTTCCTCTCCGGCTATGACTGGCGCGACGGCATCGGCCCAAAGGACCGGCGTCCCGTCCGACCCGACATGGCGTGGAGCGCCATCGAGCCGAATCAGGTCGGCACGGACGAATTCCTGCAGTGGTGCGAGCGTATCGGCGCGCAGCCGATGATGGCCGTGAACCTCGGCACCGGCACCCCGAAGGACGCCGTAGAGCTGCTGGAATACTGCAACGGCGACATGCACACCTACTGGGCGGACAAGCGCCGCGAAAACGGCCGCGAGGCCCCCTATAACGTCAAGCTCTGGTGCCTCGGCAACGAGATGGACGGCCCCTGGCAGATCTGCTCGAAGACGGCCACGGAATACGGCCGCATCGCCTGCGAGACGGCCAAGCTCATGAAGATGTTCGACCCGACCATCGAGACCGTCGCCTGCGGCAGCTCCTACCGCACGATGCCGACGTTCGGCACCTGGGAGGAGGAGGTCCTCCGCCAGAGCTATCCCTACGTCGACTATCTGTCGCTCCATCAGTATTATACGAACCATGAGGGTGACGTCATGAATTTCCTTGCACGCAGCGAGGAGATGGGCGAGTTCATTCAGGAGGTCGCCGCCATCTGCGAAAAGATCCGCCTTGAGGTCGGCAGCGACAAGCACATCGGCCTGTCGTTCGACGAGTGGAACGTCTGGTATCACTATGCCAAGAACGGCAAGGTGCCGGAGAAGTGGACGGTCGCCCGCCCCATTGAAGAGGAGAACTACGACTTTGCAGACGCCCTGCTCGTCGGCAGCATGCTCAACACCCTGCTCAACCATGCCGACGTCGTGAAGGTCGCCTGCCTGGCCCAGCTTGTCAACGCGCTGGCCCCCATTATGACCGAGCCGGGCGGCCGCGCCTGGGCGCAGACGACGTACTGGCCGTTTCTCTATGGCTCGCAGTTCGGCCGCGGCACGGCCCTGCAGCAGGAGGTCGAGGTTCCGACCTATGCCTGCGGTGTCAGCCCGAAGGCCCCGTACCTTTCCAGCTCCGCCGTGCTCTCCGAGGACGGCACGCATGTGACGGTCTTTGCCGTGAACAAAAGCCCCGACGAGGCCATGACGCTGGAGCTCGACGGCCTGAACGCCGTGCTGGAGCAGCATGTCACGCTGACCGCTCTCTCGCTGGACTCCGAGAACACCGCAGACGCCCAGCCCGCTCTGCCGCGCGAGGTCGCCGTCGGCGCAGAAGCCCCGGAGCTCCCTGCCGCCTCGTGGAATATGCTCCGCTTCCGCCTTGCCTGATCCTGAAGATATCCCCTACCGGCGCAGGTCCCCCCTGCGCCGGTTTTTTGCGTCTGTATTGGGTCATTCTGGGTCATTCATGGTAGGGGCGGGGCATGCCCCGCCCATGCGCGAAGCGGCAAAAGCAGCACCAATTCGGTGCAGTGTACCGTTTCCTGCGCCATGCTTCCTGATGTGTCATTGCGAGGAGCGAAGCGACGCGGCAATCTCACAGTAGCTGGCCGGATCA
>OKTW01000990.1_pt1 | contig 11475 bp, 8 predicted proteins | sample 1606371 | NCBI WGS metagenome assembly OKTW01 (sample SAMEA3879568, study PRJEB24766) | human gut metagenome | biome: human-associated habitat; feature: feces | place: USA | collected 1985/1987
CCAGCCTGTGCCCGATCTCCCGTACCAGTCCCGGATACACCAGATCCTCCATAAAAACAAGATAAACATTGGTATTCGAGCGCATACCACATTTTTTCTGCTTCACCTTGACTTTCGGGGAACGGATACGCTTTCTAATCAGCGCCGCATTCTGTTTTACCGAATCACAAAACCCCTCGTTTGAACCCCTTATGACCTTTTCAGAATCCGCCTCCGTGATCCCCATATTCGGATAACCGTCGTCCGGTATCTTTACCGCCCTGTCAAATCCGTCCACAAACAGGATCACCTCTCCGGTCAAAAGCCCGTCCACCGCATCCTCTATCGTATCAAAATAAGTTGCATCCGAAATTCCCAGCGCATTCTGCTCCAATGCCTGATAAATTTCCTCCTTCCCAAGCCCCTTTAAATACTTCAGCACCTCACTCAGTGCCGAAGTCCCCATGTCCACCGACACCTCAATAAACGTCAGATAACATGCCACATCCATCTGCCTGCCAAGCATCAATTCCTTCTTTTTAATATCATCGCACTCATGAAAAAACTCCTCCATCTGCGCGATATTCTCACTTAATCTCTTTGAAACCGCTACCTTTTCCTTCATAATATCCCTCATTTCCCGGCAACTAAAAAAGGATAAGCCTACGGCTTATCCTCAAAAATTCATTTCCCTTATTCTATGCAATTTTAACCAGATTATACAAAGCTCCCTTACTCCTGCTCTCTGATCATTTCCTTGACCGCCACAACCTGATTTTTGACATGCTTATGCATTGCTTCTGTCACACGTCCCTTATCCTTTGTCATCAATCCTTCCACGATCTCACTATGTTCCCGCATCAGTGTCGGATAATTTCTCTCATCCTTTAAATATTCCACACGGTAACGGTACATCTGCTCTCTCAAATTATTGAGCATATTGACGAGTTTTGGATTGCCGGTCGCCTGATAAATAATATCGTGAAACTGCACATCCGCAGCGGCGATCTTTTTCAAATCCTTTGATTTGGTAGATTCCTCAAACTCATGCATTGTTTCCGTCAGAGTATCTAACTGTTCCTTTGTCATCTGCTCACATGCAATCGATGCTGCAAGTTCATCTAACGCATCACGGATCTGAAGCACATCCTCCATATCCTTTTCTGTCATCTTGGCGACTTCCGCACCTTTTCTCGGAATCGTGACCGCTAAGCCCTCCTGCTCTAACATGCGGATCGCCTCACGGATCGGTGTACGGCTGACGCCTAACTTTGCAGCAAGCTGCAGTTCCATCAGACGCTCTCCGGGTTTTAACTCTCCTTTTAAAATCGCCTCACGCAGTGTGTTAAACACCACATCCCGAAGTGGCAGATACGCATCCATATTCAGCGTCAAATCGTCTGTCATAAACCTGTTTTCCTCCATTTCTTCGCTTATCTCATGTTGTTGTAAATACTGGTCAGGTAAACCTGCTTTGCCAGTCCGGATGCCTGCATCGCCTCATATGCCGCAACCGCTTTCTCCTTATCATCAAACAGTCCGAATACCGTCGGACCACTCCCGCTCATCATAGCTCCCGCAGCTCCATGTTCCATCATATGTTCTTTGATCTCTGCGATTACCGGATAATTCGGAATCGTCACAGTTTCTAAAACATTTCCCATATCTGAGGTAATGGCTGCAAGGTCTTTTCGTCTGATGTCTTCCACCAGACGGTCAATATCCGGATGAACTGTATTTTCATCCAGCTTCAGATTCTCATATACAAACTTTGTCGATACAGAAATCTGTGGTTTTGCGATCAGTATCGGACATTTTACCATCGGTGGAAGTGCGGTAAGCTGCTCACCAATTCCTTCTGCAAGTGCGGTTCCACGCATAATGCAGTAAGGAACATCTGCACCGATCTTAACACCACGCTGCATCAGTTCTTCTTTGGACAGTCCAAGTTCAAACATACGGTTCATACCATAAAGCACCGCTGCAGCATCTGTACTTCCACCGGCCATTCCCGCTGCGACCGGAATATACTTGTGCAGCTTCACATCGATACCGTCCCTGATCTGAAATTCATCCATCAGAAGTTTTGCTGCCTTGTAGACAAGATTATTCTCATTTGTCGGCAGAAAGGACAGATTTGTCGTCATTGTAATCCCGCCTGCTGTCTTTTTCATTTCAAGACGGTCAAACAGGTGGATGGTCTGCATGACCATTTTCACTTCATGGTACCCATCCTCACGTCTGCGCACAACATCAAGCCCAAGATTTATTTTTGCAAGTGCTTTTACTGATATTTCCTTCATAATCCCCATACCATCGTCATGTATTTTCGTTGTTTTTTGTATACAACATAAATTTTATCATTTTAAGGCAAAAAGGTCAATTCCATCTAAATTATTTTTCCCGAAAAGCCGATATATTTTACAGAAGAAAAAGGAAAAAATGCATGAACAAATCAGTCATTCATTTACTGGAATGGAGGAATTATTTATGACTATGAATGCAATTAACAGCGTAAATTCAACAACTAACAGCTATCAGACAAGCACAGCTTCTAAGACAGCTTCTACATCTACAGACAAAACCACAACATCTGATAAGGCAGAAACCGGTGTCGTATATGAGAAATCTTCTCAAACAGACAAGGATACCGTTACCAAAAAAACTGACTATGCAATGGTTGCAAAATTAAAAGCAGATGCTGAGCAGCGTACTTCCCAGTTACGCAGCCTGGTTGAAAAAATGATGACCAAGCAGGGAACCGCAATCGCAAATGCCGATTCCATGTGGAGCTTCTTAGCAGATGGTAACTTTACCGTTGATGAGGAAACACAGAAACAGGCTCAGGCAGATATCGCTGAGGACGGCTACTGGGGTGTAGAGCAGACCTCTGACCGTATCCTTGATTTTGCAAAAGCCCTTTCCGGCAACGATCCGGAAAAAGCAGATCTTCTGATCGACGCTTTCAAAAAAGGCTTTGAAGATGCAACAAAATCCTGGGGCAAAGATTTACCGGATATTTCCCAGCGTACCTATGATGCTGTTTTGGAGAAATTTGACAAATGGAAAAACGGTTCTACCACCGAAACTGCCGGAACTGAAACAGAAAATTAATATGTAAATTCTATCACATGAAAAAAATGCAGGAATCATATTTTATGGTTCCTGCATTTTTACTTACAAACTTTTTCGCTGCGGTAATTCCTGTATTCCAGATAATAATGTTACCGCAGCGTGTGTAATCTAATCTGTTATTTTTCTTCTAAGATCTTCTCAATACTTGCTAATTTCACACAAACAACAAAGATTTCTGCTGCTGTTGTCAGATCCTCTAAGCTTGGATAAGACGGTGCGATACGGATTACGGAATCTTTCGGATCCTTTCCATACGGGAACGGTGCACCTGCCGGAGTCATCACAACACCTGCTTTTTTTGCTTTTGCAACAACATTCTTTGCACAGCCCTCTAAAGTCTCATAAGTGATGAAGTAGCCTCCCTTTGGTTTGTACCAGGTTCCTACGCCCAAATCGCCAAGTTCTTTGTCAAACATGTCTGTGATCATCTCGAACTTCGGACGTAAGGATGCAGCATGTTTGCGCATATGCTCTGTGATGCCGTGAATGTTCTTAAAGAAACGTACATGGCGGAGCTGGTTTACCTTATCATGACCAATGGTCTGAACCTTTAACTGTTTTTTGATATCCTCCAAGTTGTTTGCGGAAGTTGCGATCGCAGCAACACCGGAACCAGGGAATGTGATCTTACTGGTGGAACAGAATTTGTATACCATATCCGGGTTTCCTGCACGCTTACACTCTGCAAGGATCTCAATCAGATGATCCTGATCGATATCATATAAATGATGTACACAGTAAGCGTTATCCCAGTAGATACGGAAATCTTTTGCAGCCGGTTTCAATCTTGCAAAACGGCGCACAGTCTCATCTGAATAGGTGATACCCTGTGGGTTGGAATATTTCGGAACACACCAGATACCTTTGATTGCCTCATCTTTGCTGACTAAATCTTCTACCATATCCATATCCGGACCGGTTGGCAGCATTGGTACATTAATCATTTCAATGCCAAAATATTCTGTGATGGCAAAATGTCTGTCATATCCCGGAACCGGGCATAAAAATTTTACTTTATCTAATTTGCACCATGGAGTACTTCCCATAACACCGTGTGTCATGGAACGTGCAATCGTATCGTACATGATATTTAAACTGGAGTTGCCATAGATAATGATATTATCCGGGTTGCACTCGATCATATCGCCGATGAGCACTTTCGCCTCATGGATACCGTCAAGCACACCGTAGTTGCGGCAGTCTGTTCCGTCTTCACAGGTCAGATCCACATAGGATGCTAAGACGTCCATCATTCCCATTGACAGATCAAGCTGTTCCTGGGATGGCTTTCCTCTGGACATGTCAAGTTTTAATCCACGCTGCTGGAATTTCTTGTACTCTGCCTCGAGTGATTTCTTTTCGGCTAACAGTTCTTCCTTTGTCATTTCCTGGTAAGATTGCATTGTTTGCTTCCTCCTCTTGGTTCGCTATACATTATTTATCATTCATGGGAATATTCCCCTTTGATCTTGTGGAAATATTCTCTGATCTGCTTTTCATAACCGTTTTCTGACGGTCTGTAAAACTTCCGGCCGGTCAGTCCGTCCGGCAGATACTGCTGCTCTACATAATGATTCGGATAGTCATGCGCATATTTATAGCCTACGCCGTGACCGAGCTTCGATGATGATTTGTAGTGGGCGTCCTGTAAATGTGGCGGAACCGGAGCTGTCATCGTATTTTTGACTGTCTCCATCGCCTCGCTGATCGCCGTAACGGCGGAGTTGCTCTTTGGCGCACTCGCCACATAGGTAACCGCCTGCGCTAAGATGATCTGCGCTTCCGGCATTCCAATACGTTCTACCGCCTGTGCCGCTGACGTTGCAACCACGAGTGCCATCGGATCTGCATTGCTCACATCCTCTGAGGCACAGATCATGATCCTTCTTGCAATAAACTTGATATCCTCCCCCGCATACAGCATCCGCGCTAAATAATAGACTGCCGCATCCGGATCGGATCCGCGCATACTTTTGATAAACGCAGATACGGTATCGTAATGGTTATCGCCGGACTTATCGTACTTTACCACACGCTTCTGGATACATTCGGAAGCAACGGAAAGCGTGATATGTATCAGACCGTCCCCGCTGCGCTCAGTTGTAAGGATTCCAAGCTCCACCGCAGTCAATGCGGCACGCGCATCACCATTTGAGATATCTGCAAGGAAATCTAAGGCATCCTCATCAATCACGGCATGGTATGCACCCATACCTTTTTGCGTATCATTTACCGCCCGCAAAATAAGAGTTTTGATATCCTCTTTTTCTAAGCTTTTCAGTTCAAAAATGATCGAACGGGAAAGAAGAGCCCCATTGACTTCAAAATAAGGATTCTCAGTCGTCGCACCGATTAAGATGATGGTTCCATCTTCCACGAACGGCAGAAGATAATCCTGCTGTCCCTTATTAAAACGATGGATCTCGTCGATAAACAGGATCGTCTTTTTTCCAAACATCCCCATGTTATTCTTCGCCTTAGCAATGACATCTTCCATGTCTTTCTTCCCGGCAGAAGTTGCATTCATCTGTAAAAATTCTGCGCTTGTGGAATTGGCAATAACCTTCGCAAGCGTTGTCTTTCCGGTTCCCGGAGGTCCATAGAGGATGATGGAGCTGAGCTTATCCGCCTTGATCGCACGGTACAGTAACTTGTCCTTCCCGATGATATGCTGCTGTCCGACCATCTCATCTAAAGTCGTCGGCCGCAGACGCGATGCAAGCGGTGACTCCGTCTCTTTTTTCTGTTCTCTCATATATTCGAATAAATCCATGTTTCAACCTGTCTTTCTGTTGCGTACATTTGCTCTTTTTGCATTTTTCATTCTGCAATCTTGCATTTTAAAGTTTAAAAAAACATTCTTTTGCAATAATTCCTGCAAATATGACAGATTCGCTTTTCAAAAATTCATTCATCTATTACCATACAGGAATTTTTCCGCTTTTGCAAGACGTAAAATTATTTTCTCTGTTCTGTATGTTTTTCCCTGAAAATCTGTCACCTTACTGTGCAAAAGCATGGACATACTTCTGAAATGTTTCTCCACGCTCCTCAAAGTTTTTAAAATAACCGTAAGATGCTGCTGCCGGTGAAAGGATACATGCGCCTCCCGGTTCGGTCATCTGTACTGCTGCTTCAACTGCCTGCTCTAAATCTTCCGCATAGACACAGTTCTCACAGTCGCCGACTTCCCCGAAAATACGTTTTCCGGATGCGTATGCACAGATAAACTGAAATTCTTTATGCTCCCTGATAAATGCAACCAGAAGATCATAATTAATTCCACGGTCCATACCCCCGATCAGGACCGTCTTTGCATCCGGAATACTCATCGCCGCATTGATGGCAGCCTCCGGGATCGTTGAAATCGAATCGTCATAATATCTGACGCCCCGATAAGTTCCGACATACTGCAGGCGGTGCGGCAGTCCTTCAAAGTCTGCCATGCTCTTTAACACAGCCTCTTTTTCGCATCCAAGCAGTTCTGCCACACGCTCCACAAACTGTGCATCATACTGATTATGCTCTCCGGCAAGTTTCAATTCATAATGCACACCTTTGGGCTGATGAAGCACTGTCCTTTGCGCCTTTGTATCGATCTGCGGCACATTTTCTCCCACAAAGAAATAATCTCCGCTCTTCTGATACGCCGCAATATGGCTCTTTGCCTCAAAATATTTTTCTACTGTTCCATAATAGTCAAGATGCTCCTCATAGAGGTTTAAAAAGATTGCAATGTGCGGTGACACATTCGTATGTGCAAGCTGATGGCAGGACATCTCATAAACAATGATCGTATCTTCAGTCACTTCCTCGAAATAATCAAGACAAGGCTGTCCAATATTTCCAAGCAGTAACACAGGTCTGCTGCTGCATGCCTTCAAAACAGTATAGAGCATTGCAGACGTCGTACTTTTCCCTTTGGTTCCGGTGATTCCTATTACCTGGTCACGAAACTGCTGTAAAAATAATTCTGTCTCTGAGGTATATTTTGGATTTTCCTCATTCATCACAATGCCAGGACTTTTTATGATAAAATCGTAATCATCCTCGTCGATCTCTTCTTTCTTCCCCTCAAATATATCCACGGACGCCGGTTTTACGCATCTCTGCAGAAAGTGCTCTGTCGCCTTTCCTTCTCTGCCGTAACCCCAGATCAAAATCCGTTTTCCATTCAACTCACTGATGATGTCCATCTTAATCTCCATTCCTGCCCGTTCCCCAGGGCATCTCTATTCCTGCTGTTTATGCCCGATTCATAAAATCCTTTAAAATCTCTAAGAAATGCTCCGGCACCTGGTTTTCGGATACCCACTCGGAAAGCATCTCATCTAACTCTCCCGGAGCAGCTTCGATCGTTTCTTTATAGCGCTCGGTTAAAAGACTCTTTCCACCGCGTGCAATAAATGTCTTTAATGCAACAAGGACTTCGCGTCTGGTTCCCACGCACTCAAACGGTTTGTTCTCCTCAATGCCGGTCAGCTCTCTAAAATCAAGATCAAGCGAATCTTTTTCCAACAGGTTCTCTCCGAAAATGTGCACCAGTTCTTCCTGTGATAAAAACGGAGTTAAAATGATATAGACAAACAGACATTTCGGGCAGTTGCAGCACCAGATTCCCTGTTTGCTTCCCGCATTACAGCTCCGGAATACTTCATGATAACTCTTACATTTTGAAAACAGCCATGCAATCTGCATCTCAGTGAGCGGACGTAAGAGACTGAAATAATGGATATCGGAATCTGTCACTTTCTTTATATATGATACAAAATCCTGCTCAAACTCAAAGCTCTTTGAATATTGATGGTTGACAAAAGAATCTTTTACCGTCGTCTCGTTTGCACTTGTCTCATTCGAAAGCACGATATAGCGGTTGCCACTCAAAAATGCTGAAATAAAGGATGAAAATGCAACGACTGCAGAGAACGGAATGTGTCCGTTTAAATATCCCTCTGCATTAAGTTCTAAAATCTTTTTGTCGAGAATACGTTTTGCAGCGTAGTCTCCCTGTTTGTGGTCACAGACTGCAATAACATTTTTTGTGGTCGCATTGCCATTGATACTGTAAGTAGTAATCTTTTCTCCCTTTAACACCTCAAGGGAAACCACGGAATCCTTTCCACCGCCGACAGACACCAGACATCCATCATAGGACTGTGTGTCATGCAATGGTGCGCACGCTTTGTCCTCACATTCGATCGTAACAAGATCCTCTTTTGAAACCACGATTCCATTGCGGTACATAAACTCGCCAAGTCCGTTGTAATATAACTTTTTCCACCATTTTTTCTGTTCTGCGGAAAGTGTTCCACACAAAATTTTTAACTGCTTCGGGCAGGCACATTTCCAGTAGCTGATTGTCTCTGCCATTCCAAGATGAAATGCAAGCGCCTTTAAGATTGTCTCATCCACGCGCTCCTTTGCCGGGAACTCCCACTTTGACTGAAATTCACACAGCCCCGGTATCTCAAAATGATACACGATCCGATATGCACTTTCGATATACTCTACGGAATAATCTTTATATAAAAAAGAATTGTATTGATTTCTGAAATCCTCAAACTTTGACAACGTAAATCCTCCATTCCGGACGCGATACGCCCCAGACCTATTTTTATTATATGAAATCATCATCTGCGATAAACATTATTACACAGCAGACTCTGAAATATCATAGCACACATCCTAGCAAAAGTCGATAGCGGAGGGACGCACAAACGGCGTTCACCAAAAAAGGAGTGGGCATTTCGCCCACTCCCTATACAGTCATACAATTAATTTTTCTTGCCAAGTGTTACAGAAATCGTCTGCTCCTGATACTCACCATTCGTAGAACGCTCAATCTTCACATCAACCGTTGTACCTGCTTTATAATACTCCATTGTAGATGAAAGTTCTTCCATGGAACCAATCTGTTTTCCGTCAAACTCTGTGATGATATCACCTTTCTGGATACCTGCCTGCTCTGCTGCCGAACCTCCGGTTACCTGTGCAACATAAACACCGGATGGCATGTTATAAGTTTTTGCAACATCATCTGTTACATCGACACCTACGATACCAAGGTATGCGCTGTCAGACTCATCTACTTTTTCTTTCGTGATCAGATCATTGATAATCGGTGCTGCCGTATTGATCGGGATTGCATATCCAATACCCTCTACGGAAGTATCGGAATATTTTACAGAGTTGATACCGATAACCTCACCGTTTGCACTGAGTAATGCACCACCACTGTTACCAGGGTTGATTGCTGCATCTGTCTGGATCAGATCTGCAGTATAGCTTGTGTCACTCTCTGAATCACTGACAGATACCTGACGGTTCAATGCACTGATATAACCAACGGTTACAGACTGTCCATAACCAAGTGCGTTACCGATTGCGATACAGGAATTACCAACTTTTAAGCTGTCAGAATCACCAAGTGTGGCTACTTTAATATTATTCATCGTATCACTTTCAATGCTGCTTAACGCTACACGGATGACTGCAAGATCCGTAGAAGGAACTGTTCCTTTTACCTCTGCGCTGACTGTTGACTCATCATTAAATGTAACTGTCAGACTGTTTGCACCGTTTACTACGTGATTATTCGTTGCAACATAAAGATAATTATCATCCTGACTTACGATGATACCGGATCCACAGCTTGTGCTCTCATAAGTCTGTGGCATACCGCCCCAGAAACTCTGGTATTCGGTCTCGCTCACATTTGTGATTGCCACGATGGACGGCATTACGGATGATACGATGTCAGATACATCCGTTGCTACATAATTCGACGATGTGGAAGTTGCCTCCACCTTGTTGTCTGCTTTGGTCAGTGCATTCTGACTGCCGCTGTCTGATACTGCGGTTTCATCATTGCCAAATGCCTTGGACGATACAAGATGTACACCCTCAAATGCAGTGCCTGATACCAGTCCAAAGACTAACGCGATGGCTGCGCATTTTGCAAGTTTCGTTCCAAATCCACCCGGTTTTCTTTCTTTCTTTTTCTTCTCTGGTTTTGGATTGCTGCCATATGTTCCATAGTTACCGTTCTGGTTTCCATAGCCATAACTCTGGCTGTTATTCCAGGTACTTCCATAACCGGCACTCTGATTATAATTCTGGGCACTTCCGTAATTAGCACTCTGGCTGTTATTCTGTGTCGTTCCATAACCAGAGCCATGACTGTTGTTCTGACCTCCATAAATAGAACTCTGTGTGGAGCCATATCCGCCTGCCTGGGATGCTGTACTGTCGTTCTGTGTATTGTTCTGATTTCCATGATTCTGCTGATTATTATATGAGTAGAAAGAATCAGAATACTGATTACTGCTATTATTATTGCTATTATTGCTATTATTGTTATTATAGTTGCTATTGCTGTTAGTGTTGTTATTGTTACTATTGTTGTAATAATTGTTATCCATAACAATTTGCCCCTTTCTGTGCAGCTTCTTATTATCTGCTGCCTTTATCTTTATGACCTTAGTCTAGCGTCAAATTGTGTTCGAATTGTGATAAAAATATCAAGAAAAAATGTTTTTTGAAAATAAAAACTTCCCATCTCTCAAATTTTCCTAAACCAGAGAAACAGGAAGTTCAAATTTTTCATTTGTAAATGAATGTTACAGTTTTAATAACATGATGGAATACTGTGACAGGAAATTTGCAACACCAAGAACTACAACTCCTGCAATAAATAAATTTTTCTTTTTCTCACTATCCATGTGCATTACCATCCACAAAATAATAAATAAATACATGAGATCCGTCAGATAATAAACACGGGCACCCGACGCATAAATCGTTGGTGAAAAATATAACACTGCCTCACTGGCAATCCCCCCAAGAAAAACCATGCTGATAAAAACAGAATGCCCCGTCACTTTCCACAATAAAACCAGAGTAAAAAGAACAGCCGCTATCCACCAGAAAAAGGCAATCCGGTTCTGTGTGGTCATACTCTGCCATGTTGGAAGCTCCGTGAGACACTGCTCGATATCAATATCTCCAATGCCCATCTCTGAAAAAAATGTAATGCCGGCATAAGGAAGAATCGCTGCCACACTGAATACTATTGCTAAAATCTGATAAACTTTTGCTTTTTTTGACTTTATCAGCAAAAGAAAACCTGCTGCCCAGATTGCGATAAAAAATGCCTTTCCCTCATTTGCAAAGGAAGATAACATCCACTGAATGGTCATAAATAAATGCTTTCCTACAGATAACTCTTTGTACCCTGGCATCCAGGTTGTAATTTCTGATGCTACACGCATCTCATTTCCAGGTGCCATAAAAAGAATTACAAATGCAACAAATGTAATGGCTGTCTGAATCCATATCACCGCCGGTATTCTTTTTTTCTGT
>OKTW01000991.1_pt1 | contig 11463 bp, 5 predicted proteins | sample 1606371 | NCBI WGS metagenome assembly OKTW01 (sample SAMEA3879568, study PRJEB24766) | human gut metagenome | biome: human-associated habitat; feature: feces | place: USA | collected 1985/1987
GCATATTTATCTGCGTATTCTGCCTTCCATTCCATCAGTTTTTTGTATGCTTTTCGTTCAAAATACATTATTTCCCTCCGTAGTCACCTGTATGAGTATGTTATACTATAAAATATGCTTTTCTTCAATATTTTGCATCTGTATTTTGTACTTTTCTTCAATATTTTATTCCTTATATTTGTAACTTTCTTCTTAATTTTTAACAGTTGTACAAGTAAATATCTATAGCGAATATATAATGACTTTTCACATTTGTAACCCGCTTTGTAATTAATGCACTTAAAACTGGAAAAAAGGTAAATCCTATTCTCAAAAATTCATATGCTTTTCCTGTATTTGTTAATAATTCAATGATACCAAGCCCATAGCATACAGTAAATAATAGAAGTAGATATAGTCTGATAGCTTTATTGTTTTCTTTCACTTTTTCTCCTCCACACCTTCCGATTTATCTATTGTTCTTTATACTTCCTTTCAACGCACAAACTATAAATCGCCATGATTACTACCGTTTCTATCATTACTCCCAATACTGACAGTAAGATAAATGGAGAATTCTGTTCTGAACACAATGGCAGTCCCAATGCAATCAAAATCACTCCATAAATCATAAGCAGCTTACCAACCACACGATTGTATCCCGTTACATCATTTTATAACACGAAATCATTGTAAAAGATTATCCATGGCAAATCGAATCATTATCTCACCATCCTTCTGTAAATAGTATAGTGCATTTTTATGATCTATTTAAGCATATTTTAAATATTTTTTCTGACCTCTATATGCTTTCATTTTACATTTTTTCTTGTCAAAGCAAAACCGCCGCAGCCACCAGAAACTTTTTTCTGATGACCACAGCGGTTTATTTGCTGCATTTTTAAGATACTGTTTTTGTTATTTCACTCTTGTCAGATTCATTCGTTTCAGATAGCTCTGCGTCTCTGCTACAACCACTCCGCTCAGGGAGAGCAGTGCGATCAGGTTCGGAATCGCCATCAGTGCGTTGAAGATATCGGCGATCACCCATACTGCAGATACTGTGAAGTACGGTCCGATAAAGACTGCTGCTATGTACAGCCAGCGGAAGATCTTCAGGGCTGTTTTGTTGCTGCCGGAAAGATATGCCAGACATCTCTCACTGTAATAGTCCCATCCGAGGATGGTGGTAAATGCGAAGAACACCAGACACATCATCAGCAGAAATGCACTGACCTGTGGTGCAAACGGAAGTCCATGCTGAAACGCATTTGTAGTAACTGCCACACCTTCCAGTCCGATATTCCAGGAACCGGTGATCACAATGGAAAGTCCGGTCATGGTACATACAACGATCGTATCGATAAAGGTACCGGTCATGGTAACCAGTCCCTGACGTGCCGGCTCTTTTGTCTGAGCGGCTGCGGCTGCGATCGGGGCACTTCCAAGTCCTGCCTCGTTTGAGAAGATACCTCTTGCGATACCTTTCTGCATTGCCACAATGATCGCCCCAAGTGCTCCGCCGGCGGCTGCACGCAGACCAAACGCACTGGATACGATCTCTGCGACCGCTGCCGGAATTTTATTCGCATTTAAGATCAGAAGCAGCAGAGAAATCGCAATGTATATAACTGCCATAAACGGCACAACGATCTCAGATACTTTTGCAATACGTTTCAGGCCTCCGATAACAACCAGTCCGACGCAGACGGTAAGGATCAGTCCTGAGATCACAACTGCAAGCGTATAATCTCTTCCCAGCAGATGGATCACATTCTGTGCATTCGGATCAAAGAAGTTACCGACGGCACTGGTGATACCATTTACCTGTGTAAAGGTTCCTATACCAAACAGGCCTACCCCCATTCCGAAAAATGCAAAAAGCTTTGCCAGCCAGGTCCATTTTTTGCCCATACCGTTTTCGATATAGTAAAACGGACCTCCAAGGATATGGCCATGTTTGTCGGTTGTACGGTATTTGATGGCAAGAAGACCTTCGGAATATTTCGTTGCCATACCAAACAGGGCTGCAATTTCCATCCAGAATAACGCTCCCGGTCCTCCGGCTACGATCGCGGTTGCCACACCGACAATGTTTCCGGTACCGATAGTAGCGGAAAGTGCGGTACACAGTGCTCCGAAACTTGTGACTTCTCCGTGGCCGCTCTCTTCATTTTCAAACATGTACCTGAGTGCTTTTGGAAGTTTTGTGATCTGGATACCTTTCAGACGGATGGTAAGATAAATACCAGTCAAAAGAATTGCTACGATCAGCGGGACACCCCATACCAGATCATCAACGTGCTGCAAAAAATTATTTACTGCTTCGAACATTACTCTCTCTCCAATCCTGATAATTTATTGGCTGCTGCTGCCGGAATGTACTCTTTGAATCTGTATGTGACCGTTTCTTTCGGCTGCCTGATACTGTCACTGACGGATTCTTTGGATTGTCCGGAAACAACAAAAGAGCTGATCCTGCAATCAGCCCTCCAAAGAGTAGAACATATTTAGACTTTTCTCTGTCCTTTTGCCTGAGAGATAAGCAGCATCTCTGCTGCCGTACACCTTCGGCGCCCGTTCTATGAGACTCTCCAGAGTACGCTGTGATTTACTTCAACACAACGTGTTCTAATTCTAGCATATCTGAAGAGTCTCTGCAAGAAAAATTTATTCTTTTTTAATAATTTCTTTCAAAACAGCAAACAATTTGGCGGTTTCAATCGGTTTTGCCAGATGTCCGTCCATTCCTGCTTCTCTGGAAGCCCTGCGGTCTTCTTCAAATGCATTGGCAGAAAGTGCGATGATCGGAATCTTTGCAAGTGCTGCATCCTCCAGACTGCGGATCTGCCTGGTCGCCTCATAGCCATCCATCACCGGCATCTGAATATCCATCAGTATTACTTCATAATATCCCGGCTCTGAATTTTTGACTTTTTCCACTGCTTCTGCGCCATTTTCGGCTACCTCTACACAGATTCCTTTCTGGCTCAGCAGTTCTTCTGCAATCTCACAGTTCAGATCGTTATCTTCTGCCAGAAGTACTCTTTTTCCTGAGAACTCCAGTTGTTCACTGTCCTGTTCCACTATCACATTCTCTTCTGGCAGGTCATTTTCTTCTTTCGGCGGCTTCAGCTTAAGGCTCAGATCCAGGATCACTTCTGTACCCTGATTTTTCTTTGAACGAATCTCCATGCTTCCGCCAAACAGATCCACGATCGATTTTGTGATGCTGAGTCCCAGACCGGTTCCGGTAATTCCGCTGACAGTCGATGTTTCTTCCCGCTCAAATGGTTCGTATATTCTTTTCAGAAAACTTTTCGTCATGCCGACTCCATTATCTTTCACCAGTATCCGGTAGCCTGCCACACCATTGTGTTCTTTTTCTGTCTGACAGACCGTAATGGTAATCTCTCCGCCCTCCGGAGTAAATTTGTTTGCATTTCCTACAAGGTTGATCAGCACCTGCTTCAGTCTCAGCTCATCGCACCAGATCTCTTCGTTCTGAATTTCACAGAAGATAATCTGCAGCTTCTGCCCTTTTTCCTGAACCTGACCTGCCATGATAGTATTCAGTTCCCCGAAAATCTGGGAAATATTACATTTTGTTTCCTTCAGCAGGACTTTGCCACTTTCAATGCGGCTCATTTCCAGAATATCATTGATCAGTGCCAGCAAATGCCTGCTTGCTATGGAAATTTTGGTCAGATATTTTTTCTGCTGAATAACATCCCCATCTGCTTTCAGAGCAAGATCGGTAAAACCAATGATCGCATTCATTGGCGTCCGGATATCATGTGACATATTAAACAGAAAACGGCTTTTACTGATGTTGGCAGCATACACTTTCTGAAGCAGTCCTTCCATTGCCAGCGTTTCTTTCTCTGCGTTCTGATATCTTCTTTTCTTTTCGCGCAGTTTAAGACAAAGAATCGTGATCACATAACATCCTCCAAACAGAAGCACACACAGTCCAAGCACAAATCTTGGATGCATACTCATATACCTTTCCAGACTGATATTTTGTGCTTTATAACTGGTATGCTCCGAAATAATGCGTTCCACTTCTTCTTTTGGCAATGTATGAATACATTTCGTCAAAATACCGCTCAGTTCATGGCTGATCTGACTGCTGATCACAATCTGATACGCATAAGACGGTTCATTCAGAACCGTATAAGCAAGACTCCCTGTTTCGTCCTGATTGACATATTCCTGTGCGGTATAAAAATATACGTAAGCGGCATCTGCCTTTCCATCGCGTACTGCTTCCAGGGCCGCCGTCCTGTCCGGATAATCAAGCACCTTTACCCCTTTTGTCAGATCATCTTCTATTCCCTCTTCTCCCTGATAAGAAGCACGTGCTACTGTTTTAATATCTCCCTGAAAATCTTTCCTGGTCACTCTTGCCAGCTTAAGTTCTATATAAGAATCAGTAACTGACAAATCCATCTCTTCCAACTGCGACTCAGAAGAGATGCGTGCATCCATGAACAGATCAATCTCCGGGTTCCCCCGCCAGGAAAGATATTCTTCCCTGTTTTCCGGAACACGTACCTCATACGAAAGTCCGGCCTCCTTCATGATCAGGGCAAAAATATCCGGCAGAATTCCTTTCAGTTCTCCGTTTTTTTCATAAGAATATGGCTCGCGGTCGATGCTGCAGCATGCAACCAGCTTTTTATCTGATGATGCATACTGCCGGATCAGTTCCTTTTCCCTCTCTGTAAAGGTCAGTTCCGCATCATTTTCGATTGCAAAATACTTATATGAGAGTTTTTGTGTCCAGTCATTTTCTGTTGTATTTAACTGATCGATCGCATAATTGATTTTTTCCAGAAGTGCCGTGTTGCCTTTTTTTACGATAACGTAAAAATCAGATTCATTAAATTTTTCAAGAATCCGCTCATTGCGGATGGCACGGATAGAACTGGTAACGATCGCATCCAGTTTTCCCGCCTGCAGATCTTCTTCCAGTTTCTCCATGGAATCATAAATTTTGCTGCGATAGGTGAATCCTTTTTCTTCCGCAAGTTTTTTAAACTGTGTATTTCTGCTGCTTCCTTCCAGCATGCCAACCATAATATCCTGATAAGTCCGGTAATCGCTGGAAATAATATTCATGTTGTCTGCCCGGACATTCAAAGAACCATAGCTGATTCCGATCGGCTCAGAAAAATCAAACTTTTCTTCCCTTTCCGATGTTTTCTCTGCGGAAGTCAGCAGATCGATCTCACCGTCTTCCAGCATCTTCTGCATATCTGACCAGCTTTTATCATATCCGACATACTCGAACCTGACATCCATAAACCGGGATGCCATGCGCAGGAAATCATAGCCATATCCGCTGCGTGTTCCATCCTCCGCTGTCATATGGTAACCTTCAAACGCAAAAAAACCTGCTTTTATTGTTTCTCTGTTTCCGTCACCTGACTGTCCTGCAAAAGTCTGTCTGCCGCTGCCAAGCAGCAGACAGACACTCAAAGCCAGAAATATCAGGTATTTCCAGAAACACTTTCTCTTTTCTTTTTCTTTTTCTCTTACATCCATCATATGTTATTTCTTTAACTGTTTATCTGCTGTATTGTTTTATAAGTTCCACCAAAATTGCAGTGCTTTTATCCATACCTTCTGCCGTAATGTGTTCATACGGTCCGTGAAAAGCATAGCCGCCGGTTCCCAGATTCGGACAAGGCAATCCCATAAAACTCAGTCTTGCACCATCTGTACCACCGCGGATCGGCTGCACCTTCGGCACGACTCCCACCTGTTCACATGCTTTTTTTGCATTTTCGATCAGATGAAAACATGGACGGATCTTTTCTGCCATGTTTCGATATTGTTCTCTGATCTGAAGATCAACCGTTCCCGCACCGTATTTCTGATTCATGGCATCTGCGATTTCTTTCAGTTTCTGCTGTTTCTGTGCAAACTTGTCCGCATCGTGGTCACGCACAATATATACAAGCTCTGCTCTTTCACAGCTGCCGTTTATTTTGATCAGATGATAAAATCCTTCATAGCCTTCTGTCTGCTCCGGTGTCTCTTCCTGAGGCAGCATCATCTGAATCTCACATCCGACAGCTCCGGCATTGATCATGATGCCCTTTGCACTGCCCGGATGCACATTGACACCCCGAATCGTAAAAACAGCTTCGCAGGCATTGAAATTTTCGTATTCGATCTCGCCTTCCGCACCGCCGTCAACCGTATAGGCAAAATCTGCTGCAAATCCCTCTACATCAAAATGATCTGCCCCTCTGCCAATCTCTTCGTCCGGCGTAAATGCAAGACAGATCTTCCCATGCGGCACATCACTTCGCAGAACGTATTCTGCCATCGTCATAATTTCTGCAATACCTGCTTTGTCATCTGCTCCGAGGATCGTCGTTCCGTCTGACGTGATCAGCGTACGTCCCTTCAGGCTCTTCAGATGCGGAAAAAGTACGGTATCTAAAACTCTGCCGCCTTCATCAAAAACAAGATTCTGTCCGTCGTAATTTTCATGAAGAACCGGATGGATCGGATTTTCCGTAAATTCTGAAACGGTGTCCATATGGGCGATAAATCCAAGAGATGGATTGTTCTCATAACCTTCCGTTGCCGGAATCGTACCATAGACATAACATTTTCCGTCAACAGCGGCATTTTCTATGCCAAGTTCTTTCATTTCTTCTACAAGCCGCTCCGCCAGTTCAAACTGGCAGGAACTGCTCGGTGTCTCCATACTTTCTTCGCTGCTCGGTGTTTTTACTTTGACATATTCCAACAATCTTTCATATGCACGCATGATTTTCTGCCTCCTGATCCTTTCTCAGATACCAGAAGCCGGAATTCTTCCTGCCATGGCATCTTTTCTTATCAGATATTATAATCCTCTTTGGCAGCCAGGACAACTTGAATTTAAAACTGAGGTCTGTCATTTAATTCATATGCGAGGCTGCTGCTCTTCTTTAACACTTCCCGTTTTTTATTCTGGATCCAGGCACGCCGCCTGCTTTGATCACTGCCCTGCACTTTTTCTGCCTGACTTAAGATTTCTTCGTACTCGTCATATAATTCTTTCGCATAAATATCACAGGAAATGGCTTTTTCCATATTGACAAAACTTTCTTCATAATCTTCTTTTTCCAGTGCACTATAAGCCAGATATTGATAAACTTCTGCCAGATGTGTGTTGTGCGTCAGGATCTGTTCCGCAGCCAGGGCTGCTTCTTCGGCACTCCGGCTTCCTTCCATCACTGTAAGCTGTGCCGGCGTATAAGCAGCATAAAAGCTCAGTGCCTTCCTGGATTCTCCGGCATGATCGAGCAGAAACGGTATGCAGAAATAAATACATCCCACACTTATAACTGTCAGAAAAATACAGTCTTCGATCTTTGTCTTTTTCTTTAAAGTACCCTCTGCTTTACCATAATCCAGACACAGAAGTCCCAAAAGCCCGATCGCAATAAACTGCAGATCAAAATCAATCAGCATATGCAGCATGATGAGAAGCAAAATCTGTTTCTGCATACTGCTCTGACTGCCTTTTAAGAGCTGATGCAGCATCACAGCCGCAAACAGGACTGCCGGAAGAATACCCAGATCCAGTGCAGCCTGTAACCAGTCGTTATGCACAAAGAGTGTCTTATAAACTCCGGTCTGCATCTGTCCTTGAACATAAGAATAGCCATGGTAACCCATTCCAAACGGATACTTTGCGATCATTCTCAGTGCATCCAGATCATAAAGGATACGTCCCTTCCAGGTACTGGAATAGCGGAACACTGTGAAAATTCTGCCGATATTCTGCTCACCTGATCCGTTTGTCACAACCATAACAACTGCAAGTACTGCAAACACAGCGACAATACAAAAAATCCCGTATTTCTTTGCTTTTTGTGATGGCAGATGCCAGATAAACCAGAGCAGATATCCCAGAAACAAAAGCATCACACCCCGGCTTCCGGTCAGAAGCAGACCTGCGAACAGTACAATCCCTTCCAGAATCTGAATCTTATTTCTTCTGACAAGGTATTGCTGTTCTCTGTTTTTCTTTTTCAGGTTTTCTGATTTTGCCATCCATTGATTGCAGATCACAGCCATACCTGCCAGCAGATAGAGTGCACAGGTATTAGAATACTGAAAAAATCCGCCAAGACGTCCTGCCTGCCAGAGCTGTTCTTTTAAAGCCGGAAATGGCAATGCCAGAATCCCACAAAGAACCATAAAACATCCGATGGGTGCAGTCCAGGCTGCCGCTTTTTGTCGCTTCTCATCCGAAAACTGCATGAAAAACAGATAGCCAAGAGGCAGCGGCAGCATTTTGACCACGCCCACAAAAGCCATTGCCCGATCGATCGCATAAAAACAGGTAATACCGAACCACAAAAACACAAACAGCAGTACTGCCAGCTGTTTTTTGCCTTTGATCTGAAACGAATATTTCATACGGCAGACAATAAGCAGCATGCCAAGTATCGCTGCAAGTATCGCCCCGGTAAATTCATAAAATCCTCCATATAAAAATACAGAAAGAAGAAGCAGCACAAAAACAGCTGCCTCTTCTTTCGTTCTTTTATATGGGCTGCTTTTCCGTTGTATTTGATTTTTTGTTTTTTTCTTTGAATTTTGCTGCACCATATAATGATATCCTGTTGTTATTTTTTAATTTTTACCGAACTGCTCTGTCCTTTTTTGCGGAACAGTTTTCGGTAATTTTTGAGTTTCTTTGCCGGAACTTTGATCGTCGCTTTTTTGTTGATGCCCTTGAGTGCATTTGCTTTGACGGTCTTCAGTTTCGTGCTCTTTACTATGATACTTTTCAGGTTTTTGCAGTCTTTAAATGCCGCCTTTCCGATGCTTGTCACGTTCGCTCCGATCACAACCGTCTGTACATCGCTTCCTTTGAGGGCATTTTTTGCGATCTGTACAACTTTGTAAGTTTTCTTATTGATCTGAACCGTCTTTGGAATATTGACTTTTTTCGTTTTGCCGTTGATCACTCCGACAAATGCCACCGTAGATGCGGACAGTACTTTATATTTCTGTCCCTTCACTTCTTTTACCGTACCGACTGCAAGAGTTCCGTCCGTGTTCTGGCTTCCGTTGTTTGTATTCTGGTTTCCGTTGTTGTTGCCCTGATTTCTGCCATTTGTGCCGTTGTTGTCTCCCTTATCTCCGTTATCGATATTGTTTCCTTCCTTTACCTGAACTTTCACATCATAATATGCACATTTTGCTTTTGTTCCGGCTGCATTGACTACTTTTGTCAGAATCATCATCGTACCGGATTTTGTCATTCCTGCAAACGGCGTAAAGGCACCTGCATAGGCGATCCACTGATTATCCGGCAGCAGTTCTGTCCGGTAATCATATTTATCCCGGAAATCCTGTTCTGTTATCACATAATAGAATAATTTTGCACTGTTGTCATCATATTCCATCGTTACGGTCGTTGATGGCGTCGCCGGGTATCCTGTCATGGAAATACCTGCCGCTTCAAAACCTTCCTCGACTCTCTGCTTACTTCGAAGCAGGACTGCATGGCGATCCCCCGTCTGACGGATACAGTAGCTGTATTCTTCTCCTTCTGTCAGAGACTTCATATCTTCTGCCGTCAGCAGATACTTCTCTGTTCCTTTCGGGATTGAGACCTCTAATACCGTCCGGATCTCATTTTTATGATGGAATTCCAGAATGACATCCTGATTTTTCGTGTAATTTCCAACATAAAATACACCGTTGGAAGTGCTGCCTGTGTGATTTCCCGGCTGATACTCCATGTCCACATAAACCGGAAACAGACCATTTAGATTCTTTGTTCCAGGATTCTCATAAGTTTTGCCATTGACCGAAATTTCTGTAATGGAAAAATATCCGTTTTCACTTCCAAGACTTTCAATATCTGCTCTTGTGATTTTAAAATACTTCTGCTTTTTCACGCCGGAAGCATCCTCCTGCACCTTGCAGTTCAGTTCCTTACGATTCCCATTATCATCCGCTTTGACAGTCACGCTTACCGTATCGCCGGCATTTGCAATATCATCTGCAAGATAGACACGGTTTGTCTGAGAGAAAGCATCCAGCTGGCGTGCATATAAAACCGGTCTCTGAAAGCCGACGCTGGTACCTTTTGCCAGGTTTTCATTTGCAATAATAACAGATCCCGTACCATATTTTGCTTCGTACTCAGACAGATCAAGCATACATACAAATCTCTCTGCGTCAGATTCTGTATTGATCTCATAAAAAATACCGTCATTGGCTACTTCATAACCATTTTCTTTACTGTAAGTTCCAACAATCGTATCATTATAACTTACATTTCCACCGGTAAAATCATAACTTCTCTCTGCAAAGTATGGTTTTACATATTTTGCAACTTCGTCATTCAGATTTAAGCCATATACATACGCTGCCACATAATTTCCATGTTTGTCTGTATGGATTTCGTTGTCATTACCATATAAATTGGATTCATGGGAAGCATTTCCCTGTGAAGCTTCCGAATCCATCATGCCAAGAATGATCGGCTGATCGGTGGAGATCACTGCATTTTTAATGATTGTTTTATAACCCTTTTCTGTCTCAAGAACCATATTATAAACTCCGTCTGGAAGAGTCTCATTGACAAGTATTCCGGATCGGAAACCTGCCTCTATACCATAAGTATACTGTCTGCTTGGAATATCATCTCCAGCTCCGTCTGCAAACGGCATGTTCTTTGCCGGATAACGGTTATCCTGTATGATTCCGGAATTTCCGACTACGGAAACCTGCATGATCTCCCTGTTCAGATCATACTGCTTACCATCTTTTCCGTCTTGATTAACAAGATAAGCTTTTGTGATCTCCTGATCCTCTTTTTTGCGAAATGCAGAAACCCAGTAAGAAAAGACCGTTGAATTTCCTGTTTTGCTTGAAGTATAAATTGGATTCTGTGGATTTTCAATCTCAACTTCTTTTGATCCGTTCGTTGTGAAATAGTCTTCTTTTTTCAGAGTAACCGTTACACCACCGATAGTTTTGCTGCCGCCCAGTCTGTCCTGATAGATCAGTGAAACCTCTTTTGTACCGCTCACATCATCCAAAATCGGAACGGAAATCGCATAATAGTCATAATCATCTTTGTCATATAAAGTATAATCCCGTGTTACCTCGCCGACCGCATATTCTTTTCCGCCAATCGTTGCTTTAAATGCATCCGCCTCCTGGCTCTGCAGAGAATCAGCGGATGTCCTCAGATACAGTTTTACCTCATATCCATCGTACAGATGATCGTAATCACCTGTTTTCTTGCAAGCTCCTAAATAATACGTATCATACAGACTTTTCAGCTGATCGCCTTCTGCCGCCTGTGTCTGTGCAACCTCTTCTGTAGATGCCGCACAGACATTTCCTGCCATAGAAGGCGGGAGCAGGATCTGCAGCAGAAGTGCCAGTACCAGTAATAATGCTGTTTTCTTCATTGTGTTTCCCTCCCTTATTTTTTTATATTTA
>OKTW01001019.1_pt1 | contig 11234 bp, 9 predicted proteins | sample 1606371 | NCBI WGS metagenome assembly OKTW01 (sample SAMEA3879568, study PRJEB24766) | human gut metagenome | biome: human-associated habitat; feature: feces | place: USA | collected 1985/1987
AGTGTGGTAATTTTTCCTAAATCCACAGTTTTCAGACGGCTCACGCCCCGGAATGCATAATCTGCGATTTTTGTGCATCCTTCCGGAATCCGATACGTTTCGTCCTTCTTTTCTGCCGGATAAATAACCAGCTCATCACCTGATTTGCTGAACAGTATACCATCTTTTACCATATAAGTCTCATTTCCTTCTGCCAGGGTATACTCTTCGATGCCGCAATTTAAAAAGACCAGTGATTCGATATCCGCCACTCCTTTGGGAATTTCAAACGAACTAAGTGCCGTATCCTGAAATGCAAACTGTCCATAAGAAGTCACACCTTTTCCGGAATATTGCATCATTGAACTGCATTTTGCAAAAGCTCCCTGCTCCAAAGTCGTGACGCCATCTGGCAGAATAGCTGCTTCCAGACTGTAACACTGAAAAAATGCTCCTCTTTTTATCGTTGTCAGTGTATCAGGAAATACGACTTCTGTCACATTTGTACAATCATAGAAAGCCTGTATTCCTATCTCTGTAATTCCATTTTCAATCACGATCTTTGTAATTGTTTTTTTCTGGTCTTTCCATGGAATCTCAGAAGTATCCGAATAATCTGCGATTGCACCGGTTCCTGAAATTGTCAGCACTCCATTGTCCAATGCCCATGTAGCTGTTTCACCACAGCTTTCATTTTGTGCTGTCCGTGAAACTTTTTTATTTTTCATTGTTTCCGAAACTTTTTCATTATTTTTCTGAAATTCTTCTTCATATCCGGAAACCGGCTCTTTTTTCTCTTCTTTTATCTTGTCTACTTCTGTCTTATTTTCCTGCATAATCGGTGCTGCTGTTACATTTATTCCTGACAGATAAACAGGTGCTGTCAATATTGCTGCCGATAATGTCCAAAGTAATACTTTTCTCCAATGCATAAATAGTCTCCTTTTCTCTTACTTTATCTTCGCTTTTGCGGCTCCTCTTGCTTTCAGCAGTTTTTTATATGCTTTCCGCTTTCGTTTTGGTACGTAAATCACCGTTTTTTTCGAAAGCTTTGCAAATGCCTGTACACCTACTCTTTTTTTCTTCAGTCTTTTTGTGCGTATGATGATTTTTTCAAGATTCGGGCAGTTATAAAATGCCCTCTTTCCGATTCGCTCTATCGAACCTGCGATAGTCACACTTGTTACTTTTTTATTTCCTTTAAAAGCCCTCGGTGCTATGGAAGTTACCTTGTACATAATACCTTTGACCTTGATCGATGCCGGGATCTGGATCACTTTTTTTTGTTTTATTGGCTTCATATAACGTACCTCTCTTTTCTTTGCCGCAGCAGTCGTAACTTTGTACTTTGCCCCGCCAATACGAAGAATTTTATTTTTCTGCTCCGGAACAGGATCTGGCTTCTCTTCTTCATCGTCCGTATCTTTTCTTGCTTCTGCCACCGTAAGTGCCATGCTTGCTGAATAATATTTTGTCTTTGCCTGTATTATGGTATTTCCTGTTTTTAATCCGATCATTTTACCGGATGTATCTGCTAAAGCCACGGAAGAATCGCCGGAGCTCCAGGTAATGTTTGTGTAAACAGGAACGGAAAATGCCGAAAATCCCGGATTTACAATACAAAACGCTGCCTGTTTTGCATCCCCCACGCGCAGTCCTCCCATCAGACGAATCTTTGCCTTGTATTTATATTTTTCAGAAGTACCAACCATACTCTTTGCAAGGTCTGCCGCTTCCGCAAAAGGATCCGCTAAAAGTTCCATACGTGGTGTTGTGTTCGCATTTGCCGGCTGTACACAGTTTCCGGTAATGCTTTTCTCTGAAAAAAGCTGCGTCCACATATAACTGCCATTTACAAAAAAACATCCAATGCCAATACTGTGAATATCCTTTTTCAGAATATTTTCCCGTTGCTCTGTCGAAGCCATCCACATTTTCATAACTTCAACTGCATTTGTACTCCCAATTGCAATATTTTCTGCCGCCATATCCTGATTCACTGAAAAACAGCTTGTTCCATCCGGTCTTGTATGTGAAAACAACAGTGACAGTTCTTCTGCCCTTTTCATAGCTGACTGCAGCAGTCCGGCATCCATATTGACTGGTGAAAGTCCCTGCTTCTTTCTTTCTTCATTCACAAGACTCAAAACCTGAAATGTCATCTGATAATCTCTTGTTCCAAGAACAGAAACCTGCTCGGCATAGTGAAAACCATTTTTCCCGAAACGAACCAGTTCTGTATTTTCACACGTTACCTTCGCAGTATCCGGAAATGCATGCTCATCTGCCCAGGTTATGGACTGCGGAAGCTTTACTTCTGTAAGTGCATCGCAGCCTGTAAAGGTTCTTGCCGCGATTTTTTTCAGATGATTTCCTGCATTGACCTGTTTTATCGCCGTACAGTTTTCAAACATGCGATAACTGGTTTCTTCAAGTCCCTTTCCAAAATCTACCGATGTAAGTTCTGTACAGTTTTCAAAAAGAAAACCGCCTTCCAGTTTTGTCAGACTGTCCGGAAGGATCAGTTTGCCGGAGAGCGAAGCTCCGTAAAATGCCCCTTCCTCAAGTGAGACAACTCCTGTCAGATCGATACTCTTAAGGTTTTTGACATCCCGGAAAGCATAGCGCCCGATCTCGGTACATCCCTCTGGAATCTGATAACCTTTTTCTTCTTTTTCTGCAGGATAAATCTCCAGTTTACTTCTATCTGCGTTAAACAACACACCATCTTTTGCAGAGAATTCTGTGTTACCGGACTGTACCGTGTATTCTCCAACCGGTGTCCCAAGAAAGGTCAGTGCACTGACCTTCGTTGTCTTTTCCGGAATTTCAAAAGAAGTCAGCGCCGTTCTTTCAAATACAAAATTTCCAAAAATAACAACACCTTTTCCGGAAAAAGAAGCCAGAGAACGGCAGCCTGCAAAAGCTCCGGCGCCAAGCCTTTCCACACTTTCCGGCAGAATGACCTGTGCAAGACTGCTGCATTCAAAAAACGCACCATTTCCGATTATTTTCAATGTTTCCGGAAATACAACTTCCTCAAGATTTTCAAAATTCGAAAAACTCTGCTTTCCAATGGAAGTAATTCCCTCTTCTATTACAATTTTTCTTACAGAATCCCTTACTGCAATCCATGGAACTTCTTCTGTTCCGGAATAATCCAGCATTTCACCTTCTCCGGACACCGTCAGAACCCCATCTTTAAACTTCCATGACACCGGACTTTTTGATTCTTCTTTGTCCTGCCCACTCTCTTTTTTGTACTCACTTTCCGGTTCTGCTGCCCGTACCATTCCAGGTACAAAAAGCGGTGCTGTCAGCATTGCTGCTGACAAGGTATAAAGCAAATATTTTCTCCAGTCCGGTTTCTTATTTTCAATCTTTTTTTTCAAATTTCAAAAGCCTTTCTAATACTGTCGTAATGCAAAAATTTACCCTCTGCAGCAAATGCTTCAATCTGTTTTTTTGTCGCAAACATATATCCATCGGTCTCTTCTGTCTGAAGTTTCAGATCTGCATCATCAATATCCATCACAAAACGATAGACATCAACAAAATAATTGTCGCCTTCGCCTGGGTTTTCTCTTTTATAGGTAAATAAATAACCGCCCTGTGCGTTCCGTGCATCCAGTCCGGTCTCTTCCTCCACCTCCCGAAGAACCGCCTCGTAAGAAGCTTCCCCTGCCTGTGCAGCACCTCCGGAAACTTCCCAACATCCAGGTGCCCAGGCTTTGGTCATCACACGCTTTGTGATCAGAAAAGTACCGTCCGGTCTTGCCACAACACCCAGAACCGTCAGATGATATTCTCCGTCTTTGAGACACCAGTCATTCCTATTCATCGTACGGCCGGTCGGTTTTTTGTTTACATCGTATATATCCCATAATTCCATTTATTTTATCTCCTGATTTCTATATAATTCTCTTTTTCTATGATAGCATTGTAGCAGAAGCTTTGCAAACAGAAATGCAGAATTGATGATAACCAAAACCGAACCAGAAAACCGTGGATTCTCCTGTCATAACCGCCTGATTGATCGAAGTCTGACCGGACAGGATCACACCGTCCACTGCGATCGTTTCACCCGGAAGAACACGCAGGATATCTCCGACTTTTACCTGCTCTGCCGGAATGACCATCTCCGCTCCGTCTTTTAATACTCTCGCCGTCCGCGGTGTTAAATGCACCAGTTTTTCAATGCCGGCTCTCGCTTTCGCAACAGTCAGATCCTCCAGCAGACCGCCAAGCTGCATGATAAATGCGACCTCTTCTGCCGCAAAGATCTCACCGATGATCACCGATGCGATCAGAGCCAGTGAAACCAGCACATCCGCCTTGATGTCAAATTCTGTAACCAGTCCGATGATTGGCTTCCAGTATGATCGGGGTCCCGCACAGAAGGATTGCCAGCCATGCCACATCCACTCCAAAAACCTGGATCTTTGCAATGCTCGCCGCCAGTGCAATGCCCGAAAGAACCAGACAGGTAATGTCCTTCTTTGTGCCTCCCCATTCCAGAAATTCTTCTAATTTTTCCACTTGAATAGCCTCCTTTGATACCCATATGGGTATATGTATATGTTGTCTATGCTATACCTATAGAGGTATTAGTTGTCAAGTAAAGAAAAGAAAAAGAACGACTGCTTTTTGATAAATTTTATCAACAGTCATTCTTTATTCATAACATGATATTGGGGACAAAAATTTTTTTGCCCCTGGTAGCATATATTCTCCTATGCATCAGTTCATATTTGCAAAACGCTCTACTGCTTTCGTAAAATTTGCAATCGTTTTATCTGCATCGCCATGCTCAATGCCATCACGTACGCAATGCTGAATGTGTCCTTCCAGGACTACCTGACCTGCTTTGTGCAGTGCTGATTTGGCAGCATTGATCTGCGAGAGAATGTCTTCACATGGAATATCCTCATCAATCATACGATCGATCGCCTGAATCTGACCGATGATCTTTTTTAAACGTCTGTGCAAATTTTCCGAATCCATACATTGCTTCATTTATTATTTATCTCCTTATTTCTTCTCCAATTAAGATAACATTTTACCCACACTCGTGCAAGTGCCAGATGAAAAGAATCCTGGTCGTTTACAAAACGCTTGTTTGTATCTTATTATTTATGTAATATTTATTTTATTTTTTAAATTATATTGAAATAAAAAGAGTTTTATGTTAAGATATATTCAAAGCATATTTCTTAATTTTCCTGGCATTATGTCATCTATATATTATCTAATTCACATTTCAGAAATTCATGCTTTTCAACCAGACAAATGAATTTAAAAAGCAGGAGTTTCAAGCTGTGATAAGATAGTTCACTTAGCCATGCACCTTTATACACTCCTGCTAAAAGGAGGTATCGCCTATGGTGCAAAAAGAACAGTCGACTGCAAATCGCAACTACAAAGATACCGTATTTCGTATGTTGTTTTCTGACCGAAAGAATTTATTATCGCTTTATAATGCAGTCAGTGGTTCTCATTACGATAACCCGGAAATGCTGGTGATTGTTACATTAGAAAATGCCATTTATATGGGAATGAAAAATGATCTGGCTTTTATTATTGGTACTGACTTGTTTCTATATGAACATCAGTCTACTTATAATCCAAATATGCCATTGCGGGATTTATTTTATATTTCCAGCGAATATCAGAAGTTAGCAGATCATAAATCCCTTTATTCTTCAGTCCTTCTGAAAATTCCAGCACCGCAGTTTATCGTATTTTATAATGGAACTGAAAAAAAGAAAGATCATTGGGTAAACCATTTGTCAGAGGCTTTTGAAAATCTGTCCGGTGAACCGAAACTGGACCTGGAAGTCCTGACATTAAACATCAATGAAGGGCACAATAAAGAGCTGATGGAGCAATGCCAGACTTTAAGAGAATATGCACAGTATGTAAAATGTGTACGTGAATATGCGAAGGAATTGGAATTGAATGAAGCAGTGAAGCTGGCAGTTGATGAATGTATCCGTAATAACATTCTTTCCAAATTTCTTCGTGCAAATAAAGCTGAGGTGATCTCTATGAGTATATTTGAATATGACAAGGAAGAGGAAGAACGCAAACTCAGAAAAGCTGAATATGAAGCCGGTGTAGCTGATGGATTTACCAACGGCAGCAATACCGCCAAAAAGGATGTTGCTATCGCTCTTGCTGCAAGAAATATGAATTCTTCTGAAATCGCTGAAATACTTCATGTTTCTATCGAATCTATTGATACATGGATTCACTCATAAATTATGGCACTCCGCTTTTTTATGTTGATTTCTAATCATATTTATTTCTACGCAAAAGATTGTTAACCATTTTAATTTTCTGGTTGACAATCTTTTTTTCTCATGCTACATTGTTACCAGAATTTTGCAAGGAAGGTAAATAACATTATGAACCCGAATTTTTATAATCAGGATGATCCGCTCCTCTCCCGTGAAGATGCCATCGCCATCCTGAATACACCGGATGACAAACTTAACGATCTGATTGCCCGTGCGGAAGGACTTCGCCGGAAATACAAGGGCAATCGCGTCAGTATTCATATTCTGACCAATGCCCGCAGCGGCAACTGTTCTCAGGATTGTGCCTACTGCGCCCAATCCTGCCGTTCCAAAGCGGAGATTGATAAATACAAGTGGGTGGACGAGGAAAAGCTCTACCACGACAATGATTTTGTAAATGAGCATCATTTATCCAGACACTGCATCGGCCTTAGTGGTATGAAATTTACCGATGCCGATATTGAAGAACTTGCCCGCCGCATCCGCAAAATGAAAGAGCAGGGAACACATCTTTGCTGTTCCATCGGCTTTCTGACAGAAAAGCAGGCGAAAATGCTCAAAGATGCCGGCCTTGACCGTATCAACCACAACCTGAACAGCAGCCGTGCTTATTACCACAATATCTGCACGACCCATACGTTTGAGCAGCGTGTAGCAAATATCCACATGCTTCAGGGACTGGGATTTGAAATCTGCAGCGGCGGCATCATCGGTATGGGTGAGAGTAAAGAGGATGTCGTGGATATGCTTCTGGAGCTGCGCGAGATCCAGCCGGAGGCTCTGCCGATCAATTTTCTGCTGCCGATCAAGGGCACACCGCTTGGTGATGCAGATATTTCCGGGCTGACAACGGAATATTGTATGAAAGTCCTCTGCCTTGCAAGACTGCTCGTACCAAAGTCAGACATCCGCTGTGCAGCCGGCAGAGAGATCTATTTTAAAGGCGAAGAAAAGAAACTGCTCAGTGTAGTCGATTCCATTTTTGCTTCCGGTTATCTGACAGAAAGTGGTCAGGGTATCCAGGATACCATCCAGACGATCCTTGATGCCGGGTTTACTTACGAAATCGAATCTGCCTGATGATACAGATACACATCCAGACAAATGAAAACTATTTTTTATGCTTCGTATTTGTGAAATCATAATACTATATCAAAGGAGAATCTTTTACTATGAATGCTGCCAAAACTGCTGCACCGCAGCACAGCAAAACTTATGAAATGACAGTCACTGCACTGATGACAGCTGTTACCTGTATCCTGGCTCCGCTGTCGATTCCGATTGGTCCTGTTCCAATCTCTTTTACAAATCTGGCAATTTATCTTTCTTTATATCTGCTTGGCTGGAAACGGGGGACGATCAGTTATCTGGTCTATCTTCTGATCGGTCTGGTCGGTGTCCCGGTATTCTCCGGTTTCACAGGAGGACTTGGCAAATTAGCCGGTCCTACCGGCGGTTATATCATTGGCTTTATTGCCATGGCAGTGATTGCCGGTCTGGTGATCGACAATTGTCATAACCGTTTGCTGCAACTGCTTGGTATGATCATCGGAACAATCGTATGCTATGCTTTTGGAACCGCATGGTTCTGTATTACCGCAAATTATACGGTTGGTGCAGCCCTTGCCGTGTGTGTTGTTCCATTCATTCCAGCCGACCTGATAAAGATGGTAATTGCAATGATCATTGGCCCTATGATCAAACAGAGAATACGTTAACCCCTCCCAACGAACATCCTGCATTGTTTTATATGCCGGATGTTCTTACAGGCTCAGAAAAATAAAACCTTCTGACCTCATCGAAAAAGACCATACATAAAGCGATTTCTGCTCCTATGTATGGTCTTCTTATTTTATCTGAAATCTTTTTCATACAGGATAACGCGGTCATCCTGATCATATCGTTTCCTGGAAAGCACCATGCTCAGTTTTCGGAATCCGATTTTTTCTGATTTTCTGATTGCCTGATCTACAATTTCTTTTACATCGATAATGGTAACAGGTCTTCCATCTTCCTGAAGTTCTCCGATTCTCTCATACAATGCTGCCACTGCATCTTCATCAATCGTGTAATCCTCATCATAAGCATATGCCCGTCCAAATCCAACAAGTTCATCATTGGTAAATACAGGAATTACAATTTCGTTTGTGAATTTTTCCGCAAAACCCGGATGCTTGTCAAACAGTTCCTTGAGGTATTTCTTCTCATCTTCCAGAATAACCAGCAGTGCATCCGTACGAAATTCCATTGCTTTCGAAAGCTGCTCTACGACCGCATCGTCCAGATCTCCTGCTTCTTCAATAATCAATGTTCCGCCTGCAATCTTTGCTACCGTAGAAGGAATATCTTTTTTATTAAAATCTTCTGCATAAATCTTCGCGATTTTCGCAGATTCTTCTCCTTTCTCTTCGCTGATCGTTTTTGCAAAACGAATACCCAGAGTAGATTTTCCGCTTCCCTCAGCTCCCAGAATGATCAGATTTCCGGTTCTCGAAGTCTGATCCATCGTGTTCATTTTTTTCATTACCATATACAGTGCGGCTGCAATCTGCTGGCGCAGACCACCAACTGTTGAAAAATAAGAAAACGTATACTTCTGCTCCTCTGTCAGATCTGTCGGGATTCTTTCCGGCTCTGGTGCAGGAACTTCTTCCTCTTTAATCGCTTTTGAAATATTTTTGGTTTTTCCGAAATCTTCTGCTGCTTTTTCTTCGTTCGCTTTTACCGGCTCTGCTTTTGCTGCTGCTTCTGAAGCCGGCTCTTTTACTGCTTCCGTTACCAGCTTCGCTTCTGGTTCTTCTACTGCTTCCGCTACCGGCTTCGCTTCTGGTTCTTCGACTACTTCCTGCTCCGGAACTGACTCCGGTTTTGCTGCTTCTGTTTTTAATCTCCCAACTTCTTCCGGCCCTTTTTCAATTTTGCTGTTCGTATGGAACACTGCCGCAATCGCTGCTTCTTTTTGTGCCGCACTCATTGAGAGCAGAATATCATCGATATTATTTGTTTTCAGCACTTTTTCCGGTTCTGGCGCAGGCATATTCTTTTCCTGCTCGGTCACATCATTTACCGGTTCTATAATATCACTGTCATCTGTTTTTCTCTGAATACCCGCTACAATATCACGCATACTCTTTGCAAGTTCTGCCTGCAGATCCGCTGTATTAAATCCATAATCTTTTCCTGTTTTCTGCGGCTTTGCTGGCACTGTCGTATCAACTGGATGAGCCTGTACATCCTGCTGTAGATCATTCTCTTCACCGGCCTGTATTTCCGGAATCGTACTTTCATAACTCTGCAAACGGCTTTCCTCTTCTTCTCTTGCATTTGCCGCTGCATGTTCTGCCACACTCTGTGCAATTTCTTTCTCTGTTACTGAAATCACATCATCCGTCAGTACTTCTTTTGTAGACTCCGGCATATTCTCCAGAATCGCTTTTTCCAGATCCGGTGCCACCGTCTCTACCATCTCCGCTTTCGGCATGGTAGCTTCATTACGATTGTCATAAATCGCCTGCTGGACCGGTGTCAGATCTGTAACCTTCTGCTTCAGTTCCAGTGCACGGATTACATATTTTCCCTGACGGAACCACAATACCAGATCGTCACATGCATCCACACATTTTGTTTTCTGATCTGCACGGTAATATAATTTTGCCAGTTCATAGGCATATTTTTCTGTATATTCTTTCTGATTGTACTCCTCAAGAATCTCTATCTGATCTTCAATCGCAGCACCTCTTCCACGATAGATCATATATTTCAGCAGATAACGCGAGTTATCATTTGGTGCAACATTGACAAATTCACTGTAAAACTCTGCCGCATCATCAAAATCTCTTAACTTAACAGAAATTTCAGTCAGACGGAATAAAATACTTCTTACTGCCTGAGATTTGCGATATGCACGCATCAAAAGATCTTTACTGTCCTCCAGTCTGCCATTCTCTTCATAAATCTCGCTTACCATGCAAAGCGTCCTGACGTTCCGCACACGTCTCCAGTCAATCGTATCTACAATATCCATTGCATCTTCATAGTATCCCTGATCCACCAGTCTTGTTATCTCTTCCAATTTAAGGTTATATTCGTATTTGTCCACTGTTTCACCTCATATATTTAAATGCCTGTTATTCTTCTCATGATTTTCAAGTATACTACACCAAAAATGCATTGTCAAACCGTGGGATTTCCAGTTCTTTCCATCTATATGATAGCGAAAAGGAAGCCACTACTTTCATAATGGCTTCCTGCTATTTTCTGTATTTAATTTTTATTTTTATTAAAATGTAATCGGAGGATTCTATTCAAAGTTTCCTGCTATTTATATAAAATATTATAGTCGATATATAATATCTGTTTCTTTCATTTAACTCAAAGTTTCAAATATCTTTTTCCGAATATCTATTTTCTATATGTTCTTCTATATATTTCTTCTTCAAATGTGATCTTTTCCTTTCGACTGTATGAAAGTAAACCGACTGTTCTGCTAAAATCATATCTGAGAATAATATATAAAATACTTATATTTTTCAGATTATGTTCCTTTACACATAATCCAAAAACCTTTGAATAATGTGGTAATCCTTCAATATAGTGGCTGTTTCGTTACTCTTTAACCATATCTTCCAGATTTTTCCATCTCCGATTATCTGTTATAAATTCGATTTTTTCTGAAATTATATCGTTAAAGGTTGTTATCGCAGGAAACATCAGCCATACCACGTCTATATTGAACAGTTGTTATTTCTGACCCATCCATTGGACTTGACCTCTACTTTCTGTTCTTACGTGTTATTCAGTTCCTTTTACAACCCTGCCTCTGACTGACTTTCTATTCTGCCAAGATTTCTCGTCTCTTAACAGGTAGTTTTTTATTTGTCTTTGGCTTTCTTTGTTGTTGTCATTATAATAGCACACCGCCTTTCTTTTGTCAACACTATTTTTATATTTTTATTT
>OKTW01001020.1_pt1 | contig 11228 bp, 9 predicted proteins | sample 1606371 | NCBI WGS metagenome assembly OKTW01 (sample SAMEA3879568, study PRJEB24766) | human gut metagenome | biome: human-associated habitat; feature: feces | place: USA | collected 1985/1987
TTACATATATTTTACCATAAAGAAGGTACTTTTTCTTTACTTTGTCAACAGGTCCATAATTCTGTGTAAACTAAATACGTGATACGTATCCTCTTGGATTGATGTTAAAATAAATATTAATTCAGGAGGATATTTTTATGGCAAGAAGAAGAAAAATGACACCAGAAAGAAGAGAGTTTATTAACGGCTTATTGGAACACTATCAACCAACCGATGCTCAAGATGTTCAAGAAATGTTGAAGGATCTTTTGGGAGATACCCTGCAAGGAATGCTAGAAGCAGAAATGGATCAGAAACTTGGCTATTCGAAGTATGATTATCAAAATAAGGAGACAGATGATAGCCGGAACGGTTACAGCCATAAAACGGTTACATCTTCGATAGGCGATATTGATCTTGATATTCCCCGTGATCGCAGAGGTGAATTTGAACCACAGATTGTAAAAAAACATCAAACAGATATTTCTAACATTGAAGATCAAGTTCTGTCCATGTATGCAAAGGGAATGACTACCAGAGACATATCAACACACCTTTCTAATGTCTATGGGGTGGATGCATCTGCAGAGATGATTTCTCACATGACAGATCGCATTCTTCCAATTGCCAAAGAATGGCAGAATCGCCCTTTGGAGAAGAAATATGCCATCGTTTTCATGGATGCCATTCATTTTCATGTACGAGAAGATAATAGAACGGTAAAGAAAGCTGTATATGTAGCTATAGGTATCAGACTTTCTGGTCAAAAAGAAGTTTTAGGTATGTGGATTGGCGGTAATGAAAGTGCAAAATACTGGCTTGGTGTACTGAATGAAATCAAAAATAGAGGTGTGGAAGACATCATGATTGTATCTGTTGATGGACTGACTGGTTTTGTGGATGCAATTCATGCAGTTTTCCCATTAGCGGAAATCCAAAGATGTATTGTACATCAGATTCGTTATTCCACTAAGTTTATTTCCTACAAAGATATCAGAGCCTTCATGAAAGACCTGAAACTGGTTTATAAGGCAGATACAGAGCAGCTTGCATTAGAAGCGTTAGATATGCTGGAAGAAAATTGGGGTGGAAAATATCCATCTTCAATAGCGTCCTGGCGTAATAATTGGCCGCAACTTTCTACATATTTCAAATACCCTGGAGAGATTAGAAAACTAATTTATACCACGAATTCCATAGAGAATTTCAATCGTCAATTAAGAAAAGTGACGAAATCAAAAACCATCTTTCCGACAGATGATTCGCTTTTTAAGATTCTGTATCTTGCCATGACCGACATCACAAAGAAATGGACTGGAAAAACATGGGATTGGGGACAGACCTTGGATCAGCTCTGCATATATTTTGGAGACAGAATCCAACCAGAAGATCTCGAATAGAATAAAAGTAAGCGCTTAAATTTTAGACATGGATACAAAAATCCCCGGCCACATTTCTGCAACCGGAGCACCTTGATAATTCACATATGATTGATTATTGATTTGAGTCGTTTGCACGACGTTCGATTTCAGCTTTGACTTCTTCGTTCCATGGGGCAAGCCTATCTAACTCTTCATCGCTCATCCTATCATTCGGGAGTTTTTCCAGAAGATAGGTTAGATAGTGATAGACGTTTACTCCATTTGCTTTCGCCATTTCTACCATTGTGTAGACGATAGCACTGGCCTGGGCGCCGTTTGGAGTATCACAGAACAGCCAGTTTTTCCGGCCTACTGTAAACGGACGAATAGCGTTTTCACTGAGATTATTAGAAAAACTGCAGTGACCATCTTCCAAATAGGTCATAAGATAGGATCGGCGATTCTGAATATAGGTAACTGCCTTATCCATCCTTGATCCACGGACTGGATTTTGTTTATCAAGCCACGACAAAAAGCCTTCTACTATCGGCTTTTCTTTCTCAAGACGAGCTTTCTTGATAGCATCGAAGGATGAGTACTTCGCTTTAATGACATCTTCCAAATGGAAAAGCTGGTTGATATACATCATGCCTTGAACAGATGGCTGTGTATAATCCAGTTGCTTTCCTTTCGGAATCGCATCTGTCAGATATCTGCGGATGTGTGCCCAGCATGCTGTCCGTTTGGCATCAGGAACTTTGTTGTAACCACTGTAACCATCACACATCAGATATCCCTTGAATCCCTCAAGGAATTCTACTGCGTTATTCCCGGCACGGGTTTCTGAATATTTATAAAGGATGATTGGGAATCCGCCATCTTCCCCGCTGCGGAATAACCACATGTAAGATTTGGTCTGTGCACGCCTACCGGATTCGTGTAATACCTGGAGTGGTGTTTCATCTGCCATTGCGAATTCCCTTTTTAAGAGTTGCCGGTGGAAGTAATCATACATCGGGGTGAAATAATCCAATGTATTACGGATTACCCAGTTTGCCATCGTTGCTCTTGTGATAGCAACACCGTACTGTTCCCAGTCTTTTTCCTGCCGGGTATAAGGAAGACTGTTACAAAACTTCTGATACATGACCCAGGCGATAGTATCTGCCGCAGCCATACCGTGAAGCATATGTGCATGGCCGTCTTTTCCCTTTTTGATAACAGTAACGTCATCGTTATTACATTCCGGGCAAATATAATTTAAGCTGTATATTTCGATCACTTTTAACTTTGCCGGTACGAAGGAAAGTTCGCGGCGTACGAATTCTTCACCGATTTTTACCAGAGGAGCGTTGCAAACAGGGCAGACTTTTTCTGCATCCGGAAGATCCAGATATTTTTTGACTACTGGAATCCCTTTGAACCGTTCTGCGTTAGTTGCACGGGATTTCCGCTTTTTTGTCTCTTTCTCAGGCAAAAGACTTTCCAACGCTTCTGGTTCTGCAATAGTTGGATTCTGTTCCAGTTCGGCTTCATTAAATAAATTCAATTGTCCCGGAACATCCATGGAACGTTTTTCGCTGGAAGAACCGAAAAGCTTTTTGCGAAGCAGATCCACTTCTTCCTTTAAATTATCCCGTTCCTGAGTAAGAGCCTCTTCCCGTTTGTTAGCGGCATCTACAGTTGCCTGAAGTGTTTTTATCATTTTTTTCAGATCGTTGATCATGTCTTTCAACTCACGGAGTTGAAGGTCTTTAGAACTGTCTGCCACTGCGTTTCCCTCCCGGTTTTTGATACTTTTATTATACCAGAAATCATGGAAAACTCCTAGGAAAACGGGTCAATAAGAGGCTTGAAAAACGCTGAATTTTCAAGGAAATCCAGTGCTTTTATGTGTATTTTTTTGCCGTACAGTTTAAGTGGTTTTAATAGCTTTTGGCTGCTCGATATCGATGCCTGACATCAGCCAGTCGAACTCTCTCCAAGTGAGATTCCGGACTTCTGATTTATCCCGGGGCCACCGGTAAGAGCCTTGGGCGGTGAGTCTTTTGTAGATCATAACAATTCCGTCAGGCTCTTTTAAGATAGCTTTAATCCTGTCGCATTTGCGTCCACAGAATAGATAGAGCGAATGGTCGATTTCCATAGAGAACTGCTCCTGAATAATTGCGCATAATCCATCGATAGATTTACGCATATCTGTTCTGCCACAAACGATATAGATTGCATCGACATTGGAAATGTCCGCTAACATAATGGCTCCTTTAATGCATCCATTAAAATTTTTAGAAGCATAGGCTGAACAGTATTGCTCATACGGATTGTTAATCCTTTTGCTTCAATCTCAATCGTATGTGAATTGTCAAGGTACATAGAACTGCTTCTTTCATCTTGAAACAGTTCTGCCGGAGAAAGTTCCGGTTCTATAGCAATCTGAACGACATCCTGTTTGTGGGATGTAAGATCAAGAGTGCTGGCTTTGCCAATCGGATCTGGTATCTGACAGGCTCTTTTGCGCAGACGGGAAACGGCATTATAGAAGCAACTTGGAGAAATACCTTGTGCTTCACACCATGCAGCGTCTGTTAATCCACTTTGCCTGCATTCAGTTACCAGCTCCATCCAATCATCCAAGGAACGCCTTGGTGCACGTTTATCACTCATAATGAAACCTCCAAATGTAGTAAATTTCTACTTTCTATCAAAGAAGTGGAGTAAAAATCTATCTTCTATTATTATGAGTTAGAAAAGGGCGAATATCTAGTTACCCAAAAACTAAGCGCTTACGTTAAAGCGTATATAAACACAAGAATATGGGATTATAAATTATTTCAATTATTAGGAATACGCAAGAAAAATTTAAAAGTAATGATTGGTCTGGAATATGTAATAAGCGGTATGCTTGCATGTGGTTTTGGAATTCTGTTTGGTTTAATTGGAACGAAAATTATAAAAGAAATTCTTCATACTAGAATAAATGCAAGATTTGTCAAAGGCATTTCGATGTCAAGAGTTTATCTTGTGTTGATTCTAAGCTGTCTGATCATGACGATAGGCGTATATATTACATTGCAGATATTATTAGATACCAGAACGAATTTAGGAGATAAGATATTCAAGATTAAGGAATCTCGAATCCATTCGATGATATCAGTTATTTACTTTATAGTGGGTATTTTGGTTATTAGTAGTGGTTATCTGTTGGTGAATAATGATCCAATGATGGCTTATATGGCACTTATATGTATTTTGACAGGTCTTATAATTCTTATGATATTCGGAACTGGATTTTTTATGGAAAAATTCAGTGAGTCGAAATATTATAAAAAGCATATATTAGCTTGGAATGATTGCTACTGTTACATAAAAAAACATGGATTTCGGATGCTAATGCAGATATTGTTGGGAATCATTTTAATATTTAATACATTTTTAATGCTTCGAGGTACAATTCATGACAGATATATGCCAAATGATTTTGTGTGTATCGGCAACTCAAAAGAAACGACAGCAGTAAATACTGTGGTAACAGCTCGATTTAATGGTCTTACAAAACAATTCCCGTTTCTGTGGTTTAATGAGATGAGAGGTGATTCCTGGGTTGCTATATCACTTAGCGACTATAATAAAATTTACAATAAAAATGAATCGTTAAATAAAAATGAAATAATAAGAATTTGGAGAAAAGAAGGGAGCCGTAAATCGGATCTAAGTGATAAACAACATAGAAAAATAAAATCAATCGCACTTGGTAAATGCGGAAATATGGATGAAGAGGGATTGGAATATAAATACAATTTCCAGATAAAGAAAGAGCAAATCAAAGAGATGATCGGCTTTTCTATGACCGGTCTTGTAATTATTCCAGATAATATATTCACGCAGGCAGAAAAAGAAAGTGATTATAAAAAAATGTTTATGATTATAAATCTGCCAAAAAAGAACCTGACAGTTTCAACACGATACATAGAAGAAAAATTGCAACAAGGAAAACTAGATGAGGCTTTTTGTAAGTTGACAATTCAGGGTATTGATAAAAAAGAAAACGTATTAAATCAAATGGTAGCAATCCTCGTAGCGATTATTATTTTAATTTTTACGATGTTTATAACATGGTTAATGCTGCAGAATGATCAGGAGCATTTAAAACGAAAATATCAGATAGGTGCTATTCTTGGTGTGAAGAGGAAGGAAGGGTATTTATCCGTTGTGAAAGAAATATCCAGAGACATGTGGTGGTCCCTTTTACTTGCGATCGGTATAAGTGGAATGTTTTGCGGCGTATTTATAAAATCTTATTATTACGGAACAACGGAAATTGTTTTGATACAAAAGGAAGTTGCAATGTTAGGATGGATTTTATGCATATATGGAATTATTTTTATGATATTTATTATTTTTTCAACCAGGCGTATATGGAAAGAAATTTCAAAAATATGGGGTGATAAGAATTGATGAGAAATATATTAGAAGTTAAAAATCTTGTAAGAAGTTACAATACAGCAACTTTTAGGAATTCAAAAAATAATGTGAATGTGTTAAAAGGAATCAGCTTTCAAGTTGCGGAAGGTGAATTTGTTGGAATCATGGGAAAATCCGGATGTGGTAAGACAACGTTGCTTAAGACACTCGGAATGATTGATAAACCGACGGATGGAACAATTAAATTTATGGGAGAAGATACCAGTGAACTGTACGGGGACAAGCTTGCGGATATCCGGAACAGTAAAATAGGATTTATTTTTCAGGATTTTTATCTGATGGACAGCCTCTTAGTGGAAGAGAATATCATGCTGCCGATGATCATAAGCAAACAGAATATTAATAAGATGATTGCAGAAGCAAAGAAATATGCAGAACAATTTCAGATAGAACATCTGTTAAAGAAAAACCCTTATGAATTATCCGGTGGTGAAAAGCAGAGAGTTGCCATATGTCGTGCGTTAATCAATAATCCTGATCTGATACTTGCTGATGAGCCGACCGGAAATTTGGACTCAAAGTCAGGAAAGATTGTAATTGATGCATTGAATAAGATTTCATCGGAATATAAAAAGACGATTGTCATGGTAACGCATGATCCGCAGATGGCAAGTTATTGTGACCGGATTATTCTGCTGAAAGACGGCAAGATTTTGGAAGAATTAAAGAAGGGTAGTAACAGAGAAACATTTTATCAAACAATCCTTTCCAAAATGGCGGAATTATAAAAAGACCAATGCCAGTATCAGCTATATTTGAATTCAAGATTATTGTAAGGGGTGGGAAGGTATATGCTGCATAAAATAATTTACAAAAATTTTAAAAGCAATATACGGAAATATATTTTATTTTTTGTCAGTAACATTATAGCCGTAGCAGAATTATTTATCTTTTGGGGATTGAATGATGTTGTAGTGCGGGCAGTTACAGAACCTTCGATTATGATGGGAATAAAAAGTGATTTTATGATAGCGGTTGGATTAATAACTGTTGTTACAATACTTTTGATGGTATTTTCTATGCGCTATTATATTAAACTCCGGGCAAAAGATTATGGAACTTTTATTATGCTTGGGATGAAAAAGAAGATGTCTTATATGCTTCTTTTTGCGGAATATATTATAGGATGTATAGGTTCACTTTTAATTGGTATTTTGTCAGGAAATCTGCTCCTATATGGAATTTTATATTGCTTAAATCAATACAATCCTCAGATTATTACATTACAAAAAGTGGATCTGGTCGTATATAAAAATACAATTCTTTTGTGTCTGGGAGTTATGCTTGGAATCTTTATAATTCTCCTGGTGTGGATGGACGGAAGAAATTTAAGCTCTTTAATGATGAAAGAGGAAATAAAGGAAAAACGTCCCGTCAGTTCAAAATGGCTGTTGTTTACAGTGTTAGGGATTGTATTTATAATACTTGCAATTAAACAATATAAGCCAGGAACATGGGGATATTATTTTGCACATATATATTTTCTGATAGGCGGAATTCTTATTATCACTTTCAGTGGTGCATTTATTCTTGAACAGGCGAAAAAAGGACCTTTTTACTTTCGGTATGCATTGAAAATCAATCAACTTGATAGTAAATATCAAAGTAATATATTAATTATTCTGATGTTATTCGTAATACATTTTTTTGCTCTTTCTTATATCGGTACACAAATAGTAGAGATTCTGCCTCTTGACAAGACAAATAGTAATTATCCTTATGATATAATCTGGATGGCACGCCAGAACGATGAAAAATACAGTGAAAAAATAGCCGAAAAATATAATGGGACAGTTAAACATATTCCGATGATCCGAGCAACAATGTTTTATTCACAGGAAGAAATTGGAATATCCGAATCCACATATAAAGAACTAACCGGGAAGGCTTATGATTTGTCTGGGAAAGAAATTGTTATAGGAATTGAGGACCAGAATTATCAAAGGGAAGAAAAAGTAACTGATAAGGTTCTTTATGATTTATTTGGATGGCTGTATATTGGTAAATTTAATCCGAATAAAAAGGAATTTGAATCTTCCAATATTTTAAAAGATGCGAATTATCAGTATAGGATAAAAGAAATTCATACACAAAACGTATTTGGAAAATTCGTACCAGAAGATGCCGGTGAAGGTTGTGAAGATACAGTTATATTTTCGGATGAATATTTTGATAAACAATGGGAAAAACAGGCAGCAGATGATGAAGAAGTTTCAATGTTAGAAGCATTTTCTTTTCCAAAAACAAAAGAGCAGATGGCCTGGAAAGAGATAAAATGTCATGCAGATAAAGAGGGAATTACTGTATTTCAACCAGATGACAGTCATTCGCCACATGCTATATGCTATGATAAGACTGTGTTTTTAAAAGAGCAGAAAGCAAGTAATATATTTTTACTTTTTAGCAAGCTGTTTATTCTGATAACACTTTTGATTAGTGGTGCTTTTATTATGGTTGTTAAAAATCTGGCCGAAATGTCTTCTTATCAAAGACGTTATGAATTTTTTCATTCTATGGGCATGAAACAAAAAGAGCAAAAGAAGATCTTAAGTTTTGAGATTTGCAGCGTAGCAAATATAGCATTAGGTACAGGTATTTGTTTGGCTCTTTTATATGTAATGACTTATTTACATTGGTATGATGCGATGGGTGAAAAAATATCAACCACTTTTTGGATCTACTGGCTTAAGCTTGTTGGAATTTATATAATTATTCAGATAGTTGTGCAGAAATTATTTGTAAGGTATGTGAACAAAAGAATTTAGAAGAAAGGCTCAGACGAGGTTTGTTGTGTCAAATTTTGAATGCGATATAAAAATACGCATATAATATTTTACTGACAAATGTTTGCAAAAATCACTTGCCTTTTGCAAAGGTTCGTGATAAAATTTTTGTCAGTGATCAGGTTGCAGAAACTTGCGATGCCTGCGACCGGACGGAGGACCTGAGGGCCCTCCGTTTTTCTATATATGCAGATTTTTATAGAAGGTGAAAAATGACAGAAAAAGCGTTAAAACCGATAAAACCGTTTTTGAATTATGAAGAACAAATCAATAATCTCATCGAGCAAAAAGGAATGATTGTTAATGATCATAAATTTGCTGTGTCCAAATTAGAAGATATCAGTTATTTTGCTTTAATAGATGGATATAAAAATCTGTTTTATAATCCTATGACAAGAAAATATAAGGAAGGCACAACCTTTGAGGATCTTGTTGCTTTATATGAATTTGATGAAAAACTTCGTACATTGATCTTCCGGTATCTTTGTCATTTTGAGCAAAAAATGAGATCGCTGATTTCTTATCATTTTTGTGATACTTATTCAGAAAAACAGGAAGATTATCTGAATGCTGTACATTATAATAACTCGGGAGCAAATAAAAAGAAAATTGCTGCTTTAATAGCTATACTGGATAGAGAAGCAAAGAAAAGCACAGATCACGCTTATGTAGTTTATCAAAGAAAAACATATGGAAATGTTCCTATGTGGGTCATTATGAAAACTTTAACATTTGGACAGATGTCAAAGATGTATTCATTTCTGACGACCAGTATGAAAACGAAAATTAGCCGACATTTTGATTATGTAAGTGAAAAAGAACTAATTCAGTACATGAAAGTGCTTACCTTATATAGAAACGTCTGTGCTCATAATGAAAGGTTATTTTCATATAAGAGCAGGTTTGATATCCCTGATACAATATTACATAGAAAAATGAAACTTCCGCAAAATGGAAATAAATACAAATGTGGAAAAAACGATTTGTTTTCTGTTGTGATTGCTTTTCGAATGTTGCTGGCAAAAGAAGATTTTGCTGAATTTAAAAAATCTTTGAATCAGATAATTAACCAGTATATGAAAAAGACGGGCAATCTAAACCAGGATTTATTTTTCAAAGCAATGGGATTCCCGGAAAACTGGAAGAATATAAGTAGATATAAATTATAAAATAATCAATATAGTACGAACCGAGGATTCAAAATGAAAACCACGGAAAACAGATAAATATATAAATAGTCAGGAAGGTCAATATTTTGATTTGCCTGACTTATTTTTTTTATATCCAAATATGTAAGAAAAGTTGCCGATGGAAAGTTCTTTGCATTTTATTTGTAACATTTATCAAATTGAATAGTTAATATTATAAAGGAAAGGAGGACAGCACATGGATTTTGATTGTATATATAAATCATATTACCTGGACGTATATCATTTTTTGTGTGGTTTATCATCGAACAAAGAAATTGCAGAAGATATTACACAGGAAACTTTTACAAAAGCATTGACGGCAATTAATTCATATGATGGAAGAAAAGATATACGTGCATGGTTATTTACAATTGCAAGAAATACATATTTTACATATTGTAAGCGTGAGAAAATCTATGTGGAATGGGAGCCTCCAACGGAGCAGGTCGATATTCAGACGGAGTTTATTGACAATCTAATAAATAAAGAACAGGTTGAGAAAATACATAATTTTTTGAAAAATATGAAAGATCCATACAAAATAGTATTTGAATTAAGAATACATGGGGAACTTTCATTTGAAAAGATTGGAAGAATTTTTGGAAAAAGTTCTGGCTGGGCAAGAGTAACTTATTATAGAGCCAAAATGAAAATATTAGAATATATGGAGGCAGAGAATAATGAATAAAATAACATGTAATGTAATTAAAGATATTCTTCCGCTTTATATAGATGGGGTGGTAAGTGAAGATACACAAAAAATAGTGGATGAACATTTAGCGGAGTGCAGTTTATGCAGGGATGAAATGAATAAATTAAAAAAAACGTTAGTTATTCCAACAAATGAAGAAATACAACAGGAGACTGTCAATGTATTGGAAAAAAGTATTTCTTCTATTGAAAGAACTGTAGTTAAAAAATTTATCCATTATTCATCGTATTTCGATCTGATATTTAATATCGGAATGATTCCGTTTATATATTGGCTGTATGTGATTTGGATAAAAAAAGAAACGTCTCTTTTGAATATATATGTGTTTATCAAAAAATATAACCGAATAAGCGGGGACTTATTAAGCTTTGCTTTGTTTTTTGTAATATTTATTTGTTGCGATATTATCCATATTGTTTTAACCATGAAAAAGAAACAATTGAATATTATGGATTCGGTAGTTGTGATGTCAATTATGGTAAAGTTATTTCTTATTCTTATTCTAATGGCATTTTTAACGGCAGGTATATTAATGTAAGGGGGAGAATTCATGTTCAAAGTTGTATGGAAAAGCTTTAAGTATAATAGGAAAAATTTTCTTTCTTTTTTTATGAGTGAAATATTATCAGTTGCAGTTATATTTATGCTTATTTATATTCAAGAGGCATTGTCACAAGTTCCAGGAATAAAAACTGAAGCTTTACAATTTGCATATCAAAGT
>OKTW01001033.1_pt1 | contig 11156 bp, 13 predicted proteins | sample 1606371 | NCBI WGS metagenome assembly OKTW01 (sample SAMEA3879568, study PRJEB24766) | human gut metagenome | biome: human-associated habitat; feature: feces | place: USA | collected 1985/1987
TATCAAATATAGGCAGTATTATCTACTTTTTCAGTGCCCTCTGTTTCAGCCATTGGGGGTATTTCTGATTCGTCAGCAGATACAGGATTTTCCGCAGGAAACGTTAGAAGCAGCCAGACTGGACGGAGCCAGCGAATACAGAATTTATCGTTCCATTGTAAAGCCTAATTTGAGTTCAGCCATTGCTGCTGCATTAATCCTGATTTTTATTGACAATTGGAATATTGTAGACCAGGCGGTCATTTTTTTGAGAGAGCCATATCAGCAGCCGTTATCCGTGTATCTTTGCCAGATTTTAGAGGAACAGCCGGATATCTTTTATGCAGCGTCCGTTTTTTACGCAGTACCAGTTTTATTGATATTCTTAATGGGACAGGACTATTTGATACAGGGAATCAGTATGTCCGGTGTGAAAGCGTAGAGGGGAAGAAAGTACGATGAAGTTCAAAAAAATAAGTATAGGGTTAATCGCTCTGTGGTTTCTGTTTTTAACTGCCGCAACGTTTTGGTCGGTCAAAGAAGAGAACAAAACGCTTCCTTCCGTCTGGACAGAGGAGGCACAGGAAGGCAGCATTGAGTATGAATTTCCAGTTGATTTGGAAGTAAGCGCAGCTGATCAGGCAATTGGCTATATCAGCGTGTATGATAACGTTCCGGAATCTTTGCTGCAGGAGGGCAGAGATCTTCTGGTTGGAAAAGTGTGTTCTGTCATTCGAAAGGATGATTTGTATGAGCTTACGGTAGATCTGTATGAAAAACATTCGATTGGTGAAAACGTTGAGGGAAAAATCGAAATCACTTCTGAAGATGTTTTTCCAAAAGTGATCACACGGCAGGCGATTCATGAAGGAGACTTTGGAAAAACGTGTGTCTATTATATTAAGCGTCAGAAGGGAGCCTGGGGGTATGAAAATATTCTGGAAGAAAAAGCTGTGACATGTTTTCCAAATAGAAATTCAGATTTCGTGGTACTTTTATCAGAAGTAGACGAACCGATGGTCGTAAGCACATCAGAACTGACAAATGGAGAACGGGTGAAATTAACAGAAAAAGATTAAGGAAAAGAATACAGCCTCACTACCGGGACTTTCAGGGGTGAGGCTGTTTCATTATGTTCTATGCATGTGCCGATTTATACAGGCTTTAAAACACATTGTCATCCGAATAATGCGTCATGATACCTTTCGCATTGTAGCCCAATATATTCCGTAACTTATCAATTGCATTTGCTTCTATATATTGATTATGCCATAACCGCTTCATAAGAACTACGGTCCTAATCGTAAGAACTGGAAACATTGTGAATGACAATGAAAAATGTACGACTATCACCAAAGCCGGAAGCCTAGAAACAGGAGATGCGACCTTGACCGGCATTTTAATGGCGCTGGTGGCAGGATTTTTCGGTGTGCTGGAAGAAACCGTCCGCAGAAAAAACGCCAGTAATGCGGTGGTAATTTAAAAAATATGGAAACAAGGAACGATATAGCTTAACGGCTATGCCGTTCTTTGTTTTTTACTTAAGTACATGTTAGAAATTCCCTGGTATCTGACAATCACACATTATTTTTGCGTAATTTAATGTGTGTTCGTCGCTTTACAGTTGACAATCACACATTATTTCAATATAATATAATGTGTGATTGTCAAAGAGGGGTGAGAAACATGAATGTTAAGGAGAAAATCGAAGAACTGCGAGAAGCGTCAGAGGACGGTACGATTACCGCAGCGCAAGTAACAGAAGCCGGACTGCACCGCAGCGTTTTACAGAAGTTTGTCAAGAGCGGCGAGATATACCGCTTCGGGCGTGGCCTGTATGTGTGGAGCGACGTATGGGAGGATGATTTCTACCTTTTACAGCGAAAGTATGGGCGCGGAATTTATTCGCACGATACTGCTTTGTATCTGCGGGGCTATTCGGATCGTACCCCGGCAAAATATACGATGACCTTTCCCAAAGGCTACAATGCTTCATCCTTGAAACGGGAAAATCTAATTGTCAAGCGCGTTGTGCCGGAGAACTATGAACTTGGCAGAATTGAAATGAAATCCCCATCCGGCAATCCAATTCGTGTTTACAATTTGGAACGGACGCTGTGTGACATCCTGCGCGGCAGCGGCAGTGATATACAGATTGTCGGAGAAGCTATGAAACGCTATGCAGCATCCAAGGATAAGAACATTCACAGACTGATGCAGTACGCAGATCAGCTTCGTGTGAAGCCAAAGGTGCTGCGATATATGGAGGTTTTGCTATAGACTGTTTCAGACCGAAAAAAATGGGGTCAAAATCGCGGTCGAAAATTAAGGGGAAAAGGAAAAATTTTCCATAAAAAAGTTGATTATCTGATAGAAAAATGAAAAGGGGAGCAGATATGCAGTTACTAATCAAACAACGTGTATTTTCCTGGTCAGACACGTATGATATCTATGACGAGCAGGGGAACCAAAAGTATTTTGTGAAAAATGAATTTATCTCGCTGGGACACCGTCTGCATGTGTACGATGCGGCGCATAATGAAATTGGGTTTATCAAACAGAAATTATTTTGCTTTCTTCCGACTTTCGAAATTGAATGGAACGGGCAGTTAATGGGACATATCGAAAAACGTTTTGCACTGTTCCGCCCCAAATACGATGTAGATTTCATGGGATGGCGTGCAGAAGGTGACTTCATGGGATGGGATTACGATGTATATGAAGCCTGCAGTGCAGTCGTCCACGTACATAAAAAACTTCTGAGCTGGGGTGACATGTATGTCATCGAATATGATAATCCGAGCAATGAAATTCCGGCATTATTACTGGTGCTGGCGATCGATGCGGCAAACTGTTCACAAAATAATGGATAGCTGGTGGTGTCTGGAATGGCGTCAGGGGAGATGCGGATATGAGAACTTTGGGAAATATTCTGTGGTTTATATTTGGAGGCATGTTCGGCGGACTTGCATGGATTTTTGCAGGATGCATCTGGTGTATTACGATTGTTGGAATTCCGTTTGGACGGCAGTTTTTCAAGATGGCAAGGCTTTCGTTTATGCCATTTGGCACGAGTGTAATTGGATAAAAGGTGTATGGAAAAAGATCGGGTTACCGGTCTTTTTCTATGCATATCATGAGGCGGCCATTCCTTTGATGCAAATAGAAACATGATAAAAGTATTGCGCAGCAGAATAAAGTATGATACCATAAATTTACAGAAAAAATAAAGAAACGATAGAATATTCAGTATTAATTAAAAAATCAGGAAACAGAAGGGGGGAAGTTTATGAAGATAAGACAGACAATCTTTTTATTACCTTTGTTTTTGCTGGCGGGCTGCGCATCTGCAGGAGGATCACAGAGCAGAGATCTGGATTTAAAGGAACTCTGTACAGAGGAGCAGGTTTTCCAGTATGCGGATTTTGAATGGGGAACGGATTCGGAACAGCTTTTCAAACAGAGCTTCCTGAAGTTTGATGAAAAAGATCTGGGACAGGGTGATGAGAGCAGCACAAAGACATACGAGAGCAAAGAAAAATTTTCCCTGGAAAATGCAGAATCTAACATGGATCTGGAATTTTCGGACGGTCAGCTGAGTCAGGTTTCCTTTACTTTTGACATCGAACAGGATGCCAATACATGGATTCAGAAAGAAGTAGACGAACTGAATTCTTTATACGGCGGAGGAATTGCAACTGGACTCGGAAATCAGATTTATCAGTGGCAGGGGGAGCAGGATACGGTTCTGCAGCTGACGGCTTTTACGGAAGGGGATGAAAGCGCAACCGTTATCTTAAGCGTGGCATCGATGGAATACTCGATTGGATCATAAAATTGACAGATACGGGCGCATCAGACGGCAATGTCTGGTGCGCCTGCTTTTTTGTGAAAAAACTTTCCAAAGCTTTTAAAAGCCAGAAAGATAGAATGACAAAAGTGTCACAGATGTGATATAGTAGTAGAATAATGTGAAAAAGAGAAGGATTTGACAAAAGAGATGGAGTTAGGAAATTTTCAGAAATCAGTAGATTCAGATGAAATCAAAACAATGGCATTTGAAATCATCGGAGAACCGGTAAAAGCAGTTTCCCGCATCTGCGAGCAGTGGGGCGAGGCGGAAGATGAAGTGCGGGAGTACGATGTGTATGTGATCGAGACAGATGCAGGAAAATATACACTGAAGAAAACCGGCAGCAAAGAAGCGCAGATTTATGTGCAGTATCTGTCAAAAGGAGAGTTTCACGTACCGCAGTATGTCGGCATGCGGCAGGCAGAGGATGCGGACTGGATCTGCATGAAGTATGTAGAAGGAAACGACATGCGGGATATGACGGACGAGACAACAGAAAAAGCGGCAGAAACCTTAAGTAAAATTCAGTCGTATTTCTGGACACCGTCGATGGACAAAGCGCCGGAAAATGAAGTGGAGCAGAGATTTGTCGAATACTGGAAACGCGTTCTGCGCCGAGCATCGTCCGTAGTGGATGATCCAATTCTGCGGAAAGCGTATCAGATGTTCCTGGACCGCCAGCTGATCTGTCCATGTACGATGTCAAACGGTGATTTCCTGCAGTGGAATGTGATCTATGACGGCGAAAATGTTGTCATGATTGACTGGGGATTTGGTGGAATGATGCCGTATTCTCTGGACATTGCAAGATTCCTGGCACATGCGACCGAGACACGGAGTACTTTCCCGTTCTACATGAACGATGCACAGAAAGAGCTGTTTCTGGATCGGATGTATGAAGCGTTAAAGACAAAGATTTCACGCGAACAGTTCAATCTGGATGTGAAGCTGGCCACGCTGAATGAGTATATCGAGTTTGTGGAAGCAGAAGAGGACGAAGACGGCTGGTATCTGGAGCATGCACAGGCGCTGGCAGAGGAATTTCTCAATTTGTAAAAAAACGGATTGCATTTATCTGTAAGTTGTCCTATAATAGGGAACAGAAAATAAAAAGAAAGAGCACCATTGGTGTAAAGGTGAGGGAATGTTTCTGCGATAATCGACTTTAAGAAAAACACAAAGAACGGACAGCCTGGAAAGCAGGCCTGTTTTTCGTGTACGCTTAAAGACGAGAATCGCTGAATCATTTCCCTTTTTTATGAGAATAGAACAGGGATATTTTTTTGCGGGTCTGTTTTGCGTACGCAGGACAGGCTCGTTTTGCGTAAAAAAGCAGAAAAGAGGCTGCCGGAGCAAAGGGGGCTTCTGTATGATGCAGATAAAAAAATTAACACTGACACATAAAAAAGATCTGCGAGTGATTCTCGAAGATTTTCAGCTTGTACTGAATGACGGAGATAAGGCCGTTATCATTGGAGAGGAGGGAAACGGAAAATCGACGCTGCTGAAGTGGATGTACGATCCCGCACTGACGGAAGATTACATCGAATCCACAGGCGAGCGCATCATCGGAAAGGAGCGGCTTGGATATCTGCCGCAGGAACTTCCGGAGGCGGAGAAAACGAAGACAGTGTATGAGTATTTCTATGAAAAAGAAAAGTTCTGGGATCAGACACCGAAGGATCTGGCGGTGCTGGCAAGAAAATTTAGTCTGACGGAAGAGTTTTTCTATCGGGATCAGCAGATGAGTGAGCTTTCCGGCGGCGAGAAGGTGAAAGCGCAGATGATGCGTCTTCTCATGGAGGATGTCACGGTCCTTCTGCTGGATGAGCCGTCAAATGATATTGATCTTGCGACACTGGAACTTCTGGAGAAACTGATCCGCGAATGGGAGCATATTGTTGTTTTTATTTCGCACGATGAAACGCTGATTGAAAACACGGCAAATATGGTCATTCATATTGAACAGATTGTGCGGAAGACAAAATCGAGATACACGGTTGCGAAACTTCCCTATCGGACGTATGTAGAGGAGCGCCTGCAGAATTTCGAGCGCCAGGAACAGAAGGCGCAGAGTGACAGGAGAGAGAAAGCGCTGCGCGATGAGAAATACCGAAAGGTATACCAGAGCGTGCAGAACGCCTTGAACAACTGTTCCCGTCAGGCACCGTCCGTGGCGAAAAATCTGAAGGACAAAATGCATACCGTAAAGGCGATGAACCGCAGATTTGAAAAAGAAGATGCCCGTATGACAGAAATGCCGGAGCAGGAGGAAGCGATTTACTTCCGGCTTGGAGGAGCAGAGGCAGCCATGCCGGCCGGGAAAACGGTCATCGAATATCAGCTTCCGAAACTGGAAACGCCGGATGGGGAGCGGGTTCTGGCGGAAAATATCACATTAAAGATAAGAGGACCGGAAAAAATATGCATTGTCGGCCCGAACGGGGCAGGTAAAACGACACTGCTGAAAAAGATTGCGGCAGAGCTGAAAGAACGGGAGGATCTCCGCGTAGATTATATGCCGCAGAATTATGAGGATCAGCTGGATCTTTCCATGACGCCGGTCGATTTTCTGGATTCCACCGGGGAGAAGAGTGAGAGGACGAAGATTCGGACGTATCTCGGATCGCTGAAGTACACGGCAGACGAGATGGATCACCCCATCCGCGAACTGTCCGGCGGCCAGAAGGCAAAAGTATTGCTTCTGAAAATGAGCCTTGGCAATGCCAATGTGCTGATTCTGGATGAACCAACCCGAAACTTTTCACCCTTATCGGGACCGGTCATAAGAAAAATGCTCCGCGAATTTCCAGGCGCCATCATCAGCATTTCGCATGACAGGAAGTATATCGGAGAGGTGTGCGGGAAGGAGTATCTGCTGGAAAAAGACGGACTCAGACTGATCAGAGAAGAAAAATAAAAATATTCGATAACGAAAAATACGACGGTGGCTGGCCGTCGTATTTTTCCGTAGAGAGATTATGTTTGTCTTAAGAGAAGGTTTCGCAGCAGATTCTGTTCCGGTGAAGTAATATTTTCCAAAATTTTATTTCACAGAAAAGAGTTCTATGGTACAATAAAGTTATCAGAAAGCACAAAAAGAAAAACAGGAGGTGCAATGTAAAAAAATGAAAAAATAAGTATTAAAAGCCATGGCTCTTGGCGTGTTAATCAGCCTGATGCTGGCTGAAGTTCTGGCGGCTGAGGGCGGACAGGCGGTTTCGGAAAATGTAGTCAGTGTAATGACCGGAAAAGGTTTGGTAATTTCCTTTGGAACGCCGATTACAAAACCGGGATTTTAATCGTCGATCTCATATGAGTTTGATCAAAACGGTCATTTGAAAGAGTAAGTTTAGGATGAAAGATGCAGAAAAGGAGAGAATGAGAGTGGGAAAGAAAAACAGAATTGTCAGATATGCTGCAATGCTGTTTCTTACGGCAGCAGCTGTTTTTGCAGCACCGCAGAAAACATTTGCGGAAGGAAATAAAACATACCCGACAGGAGACCTGAAACCTTATGCACCGAAGCAGATGGAAAATGAGCCTGAGACGTATGAGGCGCGGGGAGTGGATTACAAAGGAAGCGATTATCAGCTGTATACAACTCTTGAGGAAAGAGTAAAAACAGCGATGCTGGCAGGAGAAGACTGGGTTGATATCAGCGATCTGAATATTCGAACAGATACGTATGATTTGAGCTACTTTTATGGATATTCGCCGTATTTTCCAAGTGAGTTATGGAAAATTGGTGCATGGTATGGAAATACCTACTACACGGAACTTGAGATTGACAATTCTTTTGGCACGGTGGAAGAGACCCAGGAAGTTTTCCAGAATGTGGATCGGAAACTTGCTTCAATTTATAAACTGGTAAATAATTCCATGAGTGAAGAGCAGAAGGCGATTACCATTCATGATTATCTGGTCTCTCATGCAGAGTATGATTATTCTTACTCTAATTACACAAGTTACGGTGTATTGATGGAAGGAACGGGTGTATGCCAGTCTTATGCATTTGCCTATATGTACATTATGAATCACTTGGGCATTGAGACACATTTTCTGGTGAGTGATCCGATGAACCATTCATGGGACATGATAAAAATTGATGGTTCTTACTACAATGTGGACTGTACATTTGATGATCCGACCTGGAATGAAGGAGATCGGTTTGGTGCAGCGGAACACACGTATTTCTTACGAAGCACCAGTGAAATGGAAAATCTGGGTCATACGTTTCAGACGAAACCGTACAGCTGTACCAGTACAAAGTACAGCAATGTTTTCTGGCGAAATGTAGAGTCACCGGTATATTTCCAGAGCGGAAAAGCATATTTTATTGAGAATGAAAGTCTGAACAGTTACACGCTGTCAGATGGAACGAAGAAAAAACTTTACACAGATCTGCCGTATTACTATGTCAGCCTTGCGAGAAATGGTGATTTTCTGTATTACAATACAGAGCAGAATATATACCAGTATTCGATTGCAAATGGAAATGTAGAGAATTTTTATGAACTTTCCAGCAGTGAAATCAGTGGAGAACTGCAGGGACTTATGATAGAGAGCAGTACACTTTATGTGGAAGTGTATTCGGAGGAGAATGGATATAATTACTATCATATGGATCTGGACTCTGAGCTGAATGGCTGGTCTCAGACCGCAGATGGCTGGGTCTATTACAAAAACGGCACAAAACTGACAGGCTGGCAGTGGCTGGATAAAAACTGGTATCTGTTTGGCTCGGATGGTATCATGAAAACGGGCTGGCAGAAAGACGGCGGCAAATGGTACTACCTGAATAAGAGTGGTGCGATGCAGAAAGGCTGGCAGAAGCTCGGAGGAAAATGGTATTACCTGAATAACAGCGGCGTGATGCTGACGGGCTGGCAGAAGCTCGAAGGGAAAAGGTACTATCTGAACAAAGACGGCGTGATGCAGACCGGCTGGCAGAAGATCAGCGGAGCATGGTATTACCTGAACAAAGACGGTGTAATGCAGACAAACTGGCAGAAGATTGGTGGAACTTGGTACTACCTGGACAGCAGCGGTATGATGAAAACCGGTTGGCAGAAAGTCAGTGAAAAGTGGTATTATCTGGATGGAAAAGGCGTAATGCAGACATCGAAGTGGATCGATGGAATGTATTATGTAAAAGCAGATGGAACCATGGCGGTATCCGAATGGGTAGATCAGAATAAGTATTATGTGGATGCCAATGGAAAGTGGGTAAAAAATAAGACAAAATAGAAAATAAAAAGCATTTATGGGCAGATCAGAGAAAAGATCTGCCCGTTTTTTGACTGATAGGAAAGTTCGGATTTCGTAGAAATGATATAGTCCACTGGACCGATTATTGATATGCTTGGCAACAAAAAAATTGTTCTCTGGGATCCATAAAAATTTCAGAGAACAGTTTTTGCTTTAAAAATCAGAAAATCAGCAGTCCGATATGGTATACGATGCAGGAAACGAGCAGTGCTGCCGTGGTGTTGAAGGCACCAATTTTTGCCGTCCATTTCACCGAATGTGTTTCGCGTGCCGTTGCGGCAAGTGCGCTGACGCACGGCATATTGAAGCTGATGGCAAAGATAAAGGCGAGTCCTTCCGGCTTCGTAAAGTTGGCAGATAGAATCGCAGAGATATCGGCGGAGCTGCCCGCTGCTTTGGCTCCAAAAGTGGAGCTGACAAGGCTTCCGCTCGCACCGTACAGCGTATTCAGGACGCCGAGCAGGGACTCCTTCGAGATTGCCGACGCACAGAATGCCAGAAATGCCTGCCATTTCAGACCAAAGAACATCGTCACCGGTTCGATAATCACACCGAGATGGTATAAAATACTGTTTTCTGCTGTGCCGCCGAATCCATATGTCAGAGCAAAAAAGACGACGGAAACGATTGTGATGACACGCAGAGCCCGCCAGAAAATATCCAGGGTGCGGCGGAAGGTCACATAGAAAATATTGCGAAAGTCCGGTCTGTGGTATGGCGGAAGTTCCATGATCAGTCCGACACGTTCATCCGTTGGGGAGAGGGAACTGCCCATGACATTGCGATGGCAAGAACACGCTGGCCCCAGTTATCTACAACGCGCGTGCCGGTTGTGCCGGCGATGGTGCAGCCAAGGCCCATGAAAAACGGCATGATCGTCTTGCCCTGTAGGCCGACTTTGGTCATCGTGTGGTCAAATAGGAAAGAAATGCGCGCCAGATAACTGGTCTCCTCCATCAGGTTGAAGCCAAGTGTGATGCCGAGCACGAACGATGCCATCATACAGGCAAAGTAGAGGACGTTGGCGAAGACATCGCAGACGAGGGAAATGAGGAGCGGGTGGACAGAAAAATGTTCCATTACGGACCGCAAAGTACCAAATGCAGGCGTAATGACAGCAGACGCGGCACCGGAGACGATACCGGCGAATACCATTGCTAGCAGGAAACTTGTATTTGACCGGACGTGTCATGTGCTGTATTCAGAGGCGTGTAAAAAGGAAATTCAGGAGAAAATTGCGCTTCATTATCCAAAAGGAGAGCAGGAAAGTGTCTGGACGCAGGTGCAGGAGCAGTATGTGGATTTTCTGAAAGATTACAGGACGGATCTCGGCGGAAAAAAGAACTTTCACAACGGTGTCGGCGGAACGTATGACTGTATTGCATTGATGGCGTATTACGTGGTGTGCAAAAAAGTAATGGGGCTGAAAGAGATTGAGGAGAATCTGTTTCTTCCATCCTTTAAAAACCTGAAATTTGTAGATGCGAACAAGCCAATCTTCAAAAGGAATCTTTGAAATATTTTTGCGAAGAAGCATCGGAATATCATGTGATAGCAGCCGGTTCACTTCTTGGCGTAGCGCTTCACGAAGGGATATCCTATCCAGTAGGAAAAGTAGATTTGCTGGATTTATATCCACTTAATTTTAGGGAATTTCTATGCGCTATGGAGGAAGAAGGACTGGAGAATGCGTTGGAAACAAGAGACTATAATTTGATTGACAATTTTACAGATAAATATTTGTTCTGGTTAAAAAACTATTATTATACAGGCGGCATGCCAGCTGTTGTGGACGCATTTCAACTGAACAAAGATTATGCAGAGGTACGACAGATACAAAGTGATATTGTACGGCAGTATGAGGGTGATTTTGGAAAACATATTGAAGCCAAAGTGCTTCCAAGAATACGAATGGTATGGGATTCTATTCCGATGCAGCTGACGAAGAATAAAAAATTTTTCTTTGGCCAGATAAAGAAAGGAGCCAGAAGCAGCGAATTTGAAAACTGCGCGTCGCATTCTCGTTACTTCAGTGATGAGTTAGACGCGCAAA
>OKTW01001049.1_pt1 | contig 11066 bp, 9 predicted proteins | sample 1606371 | NCBI WGS metagenome assembly OKTW01 (sample SAMEA3879568, study PRJEB24766) | human gut metagenome | biome: human-associated habitat; feature: feces | place: USA | collected 1985/1987
AAAGGGGGTATTCTCTTTGGAAAGAGAATACCCCCTTTGTTTGCTCCTGCCGCTTGCAGGCGGCATCTCACGTTCCCTTTTAAGGGAAGAAAAAGGAGAAAAGAGCCATGTATGAATACTTTCATGTAAAAGTCGCCGCCAATGTGTCACCCATGCTTGCCAGATATTCGATCGATCCCGAATACCAGAACATCATTGACCGCGCGGCGGCGGAGGGCTGGCGCTATGTCGGTTTTCTGCCCATGCAGCAGACGTTGTATGGCGCGATCCTTGAATATGACCTCATCTTTGAGCAGGAGAAGAAATGAATCTGATTTTTGACACCCACGCCCACTACGACGATGAGGCGTTCGACGCTGACCGCGAGGCATTGCTCTCCTCCATGCCCGAAAACGGCGTGGAGCTGATCGTCGACCCGGGCTGCGACTTGGATACCTCGCGCCGCGCGGTGGAGATCGCGGAACAATATCCCCACGTCTACGCCGCCGTCGGCTGGCATCCGGAAAACTGCGCGCCCTACACGCGCGAGAGCCTCGACACGCTGCGCGCATGGGCAAAGAACCCGAAGGTCGTCGCCATCGGTGAGATCGGGCTCGACTACTACTGGGAGCAAAACCCGCCGCGGGAATTCCAGCAGGAGGTTTTCCGCGACCAGCTCGCGCTGGCGCAGGAATTAGGTCTCCCCGTCATCGTGCACGACCGCGACGCGCATGCTGACTGCCTCGCCATCGTGAAGGAGTTTCCGCAGGTGCGCGGCGTGTTCCATTGCTTTTCCGGCAGCGTCGAGATCGCGCAGGAGCTTATAAAGCGCGGCTGGTACCTGGGCTTTGACGGCCCGCTGACCTACAAGAACGCGAAGAAGACCGTCGAGGTCGCAAAGATCGTCCCGCTTGACAGGGTGCTTCTCGAAACGGACAGCCCTTACATGGCCCCCGTTCCCGTGCGCGGCACGCGCAACGACTCGCGCAATGTGTCCCATATCGCGGCAAAATTCGCAGAAATTCGCGGCATGAGCACAGATGAAATCATCGCCCTGACGAACGAAAACGGCCGCCGCTTTTTCGGCATTCAATCAGTGAAAGAGGAACGAAGCTGACCGCTTCCGCTCCCCTTTTTTCATTTCAAAACTGAACGGCGCGGCAAATTTGCTGGCAATATTACCCGATTTTGTCCGCATGTTTATTCTTCCGCTTTAGTCAAGTGTGACTAAGTTGCGAATTTTCCCGCATTTTTTGTTGACGTGTGCTTTTCACGGTGCTATGATACCTACAACCTCAGTATGATTTTCGGAAAGGATTTCGACGAAATGTTCTCTTACACTTCTCGAATGTTAATGTGCATGAACATGGACATGGCGATGCCGATGCCCACGATTGCTCATGCTCATTTGCCTGCCCGATACGCACAGGAACGAAATTGCCGCCGCTGATTGAAAGCGCGCAGAAGGGTCTTGCCACCCGAACATCGTTTGACCTGAAGCGGGGAGCTCATGAGCTCCCCGCTTTTTTTGTTTGCTTTTGGGATAAAGGAGGAATTCACTTGATCGAACTCAAGAACATTTCCAAGGACTTCGGCTCGGGCGAAAAGGCCGTGCACGCCGTGCGCGACGTGTCGCTCTCCATCGGCTCGGGCGAGATCTTCGGGATCATCGGCTTCTCGGGCGCGGGCAAGTCCACGCTCGTGCGATGCATCAACCTTTTGGAGCGGCCAAGCTCCGGCAGCGTCTTCGTCGCGGGACAGGACTTGACGGCGCTCTCTGCCAAGGATCTGCGCGCGGCGCGCAAGAAGATCGGCATGATCTTCCAGCACTTCAACCTGATGCCGTCGCGCACGGTGGCCGGAAACGTCGCCTACCCGCTCAAGGGCAGCGGCCTGAGCAAGGAGGATATCCAGAAGAAGGTCGCAACGCTCTTGGAACTCGTCGGCATCGGCGACAAGGCGGACGCCTACCCCAGCCAGCTCTCCGGCGGACAGAAGCAGCGCGTCGCCATCGCCCGCGCCCTTGCCAACGACCCACAGGTGCTTCTGTGCGACGAGGCGACCTCCGCGCTCGACCCGCAGACAACGAAGGCGATCCTGCACCTTCTCAAGCACCTCAACGAAACGCTCGGCATCACGATCGTGCTCATCACGCACGAGATGGCTGTCGTCAAGGAGATCTGTGACCGCGTCGCCGTCATGGAATACGGCCGCGTCGTCGAGCAGGGCGAGGTCTTCACGGTCTTCGCTGAGCCCAAGCAGGACATCACGAAGAGCTTCATCCACACGACCTCGAACCTCCAGAAGGTCGAAGCGCTCATCGCCGAGGATTCCCCCGTCACGCGTCTCCAGCCCGGCGAGCTCATCGTCCGCCTGTCCTATGTTCAGCGCAACGTCAACGAGCCGATCATCTCCGCCGTGTCGCAGATGTTCAACGTCTCGCTCAACATCATTTTCGCCGATATCACCATCGTGCAGGATTCCCCCATCGGCGGAACGGTCGCCATCATCAGCGGCGAGAGAAAGCAGATCACGAAAGCGATCGAATACCTGATCGAAAAAAATGTCGGAGTGGAGGTCATCAAAGATGCAAGAGCTGATCGTTAACATTGCCCCGAACCTTGCAAGCAAGCTGCCGGACTTTTATAAGGCCCTCGGCGACACGATGCTCATGGTGCTCTGGTCGGGCCTCATCTCGTTCGTATTCGGGCTTCTGCTCGGCGTGGTGCTCACGGTGACAAAGCCGAACGGCATTTTGGAGAACAAGGTCGTCTACCAAATTCTCGACAAGCTCGTGAGCCTGTTCCGCTCCATCCCGTTTATCATCCTACTGACGTGGGTCATGCCCATCACGCGCGCACTGGTCGGCACGGTGCTCTATGTGCGCGGTGCGATCGTGCCGCTGGTGTTCGGCTCAGTGCCGTTTTTCACCCGTCAGGTCGAAAGTGCGCTCGCCGAGCTCGACGGCGGCCTTATCGAGGCGGCGCTCTCGATGGGCTCGAGCCCGCTTGAGATCATCTTCCGCGTGTATCTCAAGGAGAGCATCGCGGCCATCGCGCGCGGCACGACCATCACCGCCATCAGCCTGCTGAACCTGACGGCCATGGCCGGCGTCGTGGGCGCGGGCGGTCTCGGCGACTTCGCCGTCCGCTACGGCCACGACCGAAACATGGCCGACATCACGAACGTCACCGTGCTCGTCCTTGTGCTCATCGTCTGCGTCATCGAATTTGTCGGCGGACGCATCGTCAAAAAGAACACGCATTAACGTGATCCCCACACAGCCCCTACCCACCCCATTACAAAAAATTATTTTAACGGAGGATATTTCCATGAAGCTCAAAAAGTTCTTTGCCCTCGCCCTTGCAGCCGCCACGCTCGCCCTCGCGCTGACCGCCTGCGGCTCCAAGGCCGACGACTCCGCCGACAACAGCAATGCCAACACCGACAATCAGACCGGCGAGACCGTGACCGTCAAGCTCGGCGTGGTCGGCGGCATCTATGACGACCTGTGGGCGAGCGCGAAGGCCGCGCTCGCCGACGAGGGCATCGATCTCGAGATCGTGCAGTTCTCGGACTACGTGACCCCGAACAACGCGCTCGCCAACGGCGACATCGACCTCAACGCCTTCCAGCACCGCATTTATCTCCAGAACGAGATCGACAACTACGGCTATGCGATCCAGAACATCGGCAACACCTTCATCATCCCGCTGAACCTCTACTCCCAGAAGGTCAGTTCCGTTGACGAGCTCAAAGACGGTGACGTCGTCGCCATTCCCGACGATCTGACCAACGGCGGCCGCGCGCTCAAGGTGCTCGAAGCCGCGGGCCTCATCGAGCTCAACCCCAACGCCGCCTTCAACCCCACCGTTGACGATATCACGAGCTACAAGGTCAACATCACCATCGAAGAACTCAAGGCCAACACCATCCCCTCCGTCCTGCCCGACGTGGCCGCCGCGGTCGTGAACGGCAACTACGCGCTCGACTTTGGCCTCAAGACCGACGAGGCCATCTACAAGGACAGCGTCCTCGACGTGGAGGATTACTGGAATCTGATCGCCGCGCGCACCGCTGACGTCGAAGACCCCGACACCGCCGCCATCTATGAGAAGGTCGTCGAAGCCTTCCAGTCCAGCGCGACGGAGGACGTGTTCAACAACACCTTCGGCGGTTACTTCATCGCAGTGGGCTGGGATCAGGACTTGATCAATCAGTAAACACCATCTGACCGCCGCCGCGCTCCCGCAACGCAGGGAGCGCGGGCGGCGGTACGCCTTTCCGGGAGGAATTTATTATGGCACTTGATCTTTCCGCGCTGCGGCGCATCATTGCAGGCGAAAACCGCCTGCTCACCGGCGCGGACATTCCCGCAGAATACCAGAGCGACGTGCTCGGCCGCGTCCACGGCAGCGCCGAGGCGCTCGCCTTTCCCTTATCCACCGAGGAGGTGAGCGCGCTCCTGCGCTACGCGCACGAGCACCGCGTTCCCGTCACGCCGCGCGGCGCGGGGACGAATCTTGTCGGCTCTACCGTGCCGCTCGAGGGCGGCATCATCCTCGACCTTTCCCGCATGGACCGCGTGCTCGAGCTCGACGAGGACACGATGACCGTCACGGTCGAGCCCGGTATGCTCTTGCAGGACTTGCAGGCCTATGTCGAAGCGCGCGGGCTGTTCTACCCGCCCGATCCCGGCGAAAAGGCCTCGAGCATCGGCGGCAACATCAGCACGAACGCCGGCGGCATGCGCGCGGTGAAGTACGGCGTCACGCGCGACTATGTGCGCGGGCTCGAGGTCGTGCTCGCTGACGGCACGGTGATGCAAGTCGGCGGCAAGCAGGTCAAGGACGCGAGCGGACTCTCGCTCAAGCACCTTCTCATCGGCTCGGAGGGTACGCTCGCCGTCATCACAAAGTGCCTGCTGCGCCTTGTTCCCAAGCCCGAGGCCTCGCTCAGCGTGCTTGTGCCGTATGCCGGCCTGAAAACCGGCATCCAGAGCGTTTTGACCATCCTGCGCGCGAATGCGAACCCCACGGCGGCCGAATTCATGGAGCGCAAAGTCGTCGCGCTTGGCGAACGCTTCTGCGGCGTCTCTTATCCCCGCCCCGACGCCGGCTCTTATATTCTCTTGACCTTTGACGGCAGAAGCGAAGAGGTCACGGCCAATGCCGCGCGCGTGCGCTCTCTGGCGCTGCAAAACGGCGCGCTCGACTTTATCGAGCTCTCCGACGCGCGGCAGTGCGCTGACATCTGGCGCGTGCGCGGCGCGCTTGTCAAGGCCGTGGAGGCCGTTTCCGAGCAGGAGCCGGTCGATATCGTCGTGCCCATCAGCCGCACGGCGGACTTCATCCGCTTCATCAACGGCTTGGAAGCCCAGAGCGGCATGCAGATGGTCAGCTTCGGCCACGCGGGCGACGGCAATGTGCACCTGTGCGTCGTGCGCGGCGAGCGGGATGAAGAAACGTGGCAGCGCGAGCTGCACGAAAACATGGACAGGGCCTATGCCGAAGCCTATCGCCTCGGCGGCGTCGCCTCCGGCGAGCACGGCATCGGGCTATCGAAGCGTCCCTACTTCCTGCGCCAGACGGCGAAGGAAAATTTACAGGCCATGAACGCCATCAAAACGGCGCTCGACCCGCAGCATATCTTGAACAACGGAAAATCTTATCTCACAGGAGGAAACAATAATGCAGGCACTTTCTGACCGCACCGCGAGCTTTACCGATTCCGTCATCCGCCGCATGACCCGTATCTCCAACCAGTACGGCGCGGTGAATCTTTCCCAGGGCTTCCCCGACTTCGACCCGCCCAAGCCCATCCTCGACCGCCTCTCTCAGGTCGCCTACGAGGACTATCATCAATACTCCATCACCTGGGGCGCGCAGGACTTCCGCGAGGCGCTGGCGAAGAAGCAGTCCCACTTCATGGGCCGCGACATCGACCCCAACGGCGAGATCGTCGTCACCTGCGGCAGCACCGAGGCCATGATGGCCGCAATGATGACCGTCGCCAATCCCGGCGACAAGGTCGTCATCTTCTCCCCGTTCTACGAAAATTACAGTGCCGACACGATCCTCTCCGGCGCGGTGCCCATCTATGTGCCGCTCACGCCGCCGTCGTTCACGTTTGACCCCGAAGTGCTCGAGGACGCGTTCCGCCAGCACCCCAAGGCGCTCGTGCTGTGCAACCCCTCGAACCCCTGCGGCAAGGTCTTCACGCGCGAGGAGCTTGAGATCATCGCGGGTCTTGCCAAGAAATATGACGTCTACGTCATCACCGACGAGGTCTACGAGCACATCATTTACGCCCCGCACCAGCACACCTATTTTGCGACGCTGCCCGACATGTGGGAGCGCACGCTGTCCTGCTCGTCGCTTTCCAAGACCTATTCCATCACCGGCTGGCGCCTTGGCTACATCATCGCCCCGCCGGAGATCATCGACCGCGCGAAGAAGGTCCACGACTTTCTCACCGTCGGCGCGGCGGCGCCCCTACAGGAGGCCATCATCCCCGGTCTCAACTTCGGTCAGGACTACTACGACGCGCTGCAGGCCGAGTACACGCACAAAAAGGACCTGTTCTTAAAGGGCCTTGACGACCTCAAGATCGTCCACAATGACCCCGAGGGCGCTTACTACGTGATGCTCGACATCTCGGAGTTCGGCTACGAGAGCGATCTTCAATTCTGCGAGGACCTTGCAAGCAAGGTCGGCGTGGGCGCGGTGCCGGGCTCGAGCTTCTTCCGCGAGCCGGTCAACCACCTCATCCGCCTGCACTTCGCCAAGAAGGACGAAACGCTCACCGACGCGCTGAACCGTCTCGAATCCCTGCGCGAAAAGATCCCTGCCAAGGGTTAAGAAAGGAAATTCGCCATGAACGCCCTGAGAGAAGAGTGCCAGCGGCTTCGCGACGAGCTCATCGCACTGCGGCGGGAATTCCACCGCGATCCCGAGCTCGGCCTGCACGAACACCACACTGCCGCGCGCATCGAGCGCGAGCTTGACAGGTGCGGCATCCCGCACGAGCGCGTCGGCGAGACCGCCGTTGTCGGCCATTTGACCGGCAACGGCAATGGAAGCGGCCTTGTCGTGCTGCGCGCGGATATCGACGCCTTACCCATTCAGGAGACGAACGACGTGCCCTACCGCTCGCAAACGCCGGGCACGATGCACGCCTGCGGCCACGACGCGCACACGACGTGTCTTCTCGGCGCAGCAAAGGTTTTGAGCGCACACCGCGCGGACTTTGGTGGCGAAGTGCGCTTCCTCTTCCAGCCCGCCGAGGAGATCGGTCAGGGCGCAAGGCCGCTCATCGCCGCGGGCATGCTGGATGGCGCACAGCGCGTCTTCGGGCTGCACACGGCGTCCGACCTTCCCGCGGGGACCGTCGGCGTCAAGCCGGGGGCCAACAACGCGGGCGTCGACCACTTTATCATCCGCATCCACGGCAAAAGCGCGCACGTCTCCACGCCGCAGCTCGGCGTGGACGCGCTCTATATCGCAAGCCAGATCGTCGTCGCGGTGCAGGGACTGGTCACGCGCATGACCTCGCCGGTCGAGCCGGTGCTCATCGGCGTGGGCAAGCTGAACGCCGGCACGGCCTACAACGCCGTGGCCGAGACCGCCGTGCTCGAGGGCACGACGCGCATGTTCTCGCCCGAGAGCCGCGCGCACCTTCGCGAAACGATCAACGCCGCGGCCGCACACATCTCCGCTCTTTACGGCGGCACGGCAGAGGTCGAATGGGACGACTTTGCCACGCCGCTCACGAACGACGCCGGTGTGTGCGGGGAGGTCGAGCGCGTCGCCGACGCGCTCGGCATCCCCACGACGGCAAACCGCGCGCTGTCGCTCAGCGGGGACGATTTCGCCGAGTATCTGCTGCAAACGAAGGGCGCTTACGCCTACCTCGGCGCGGCAAACCCCAAAAAGCCGCACACCTGCATCTCCAACCACCGCGGCGATTTCGACATCGACGAGGAAACGCTCCCCCTCGGCGCGGCGCTCTACGCGGCATACGCGCTGTCCGTCCTTGATCCGCAGTTTGCCAAATAATTGTTTTTTTCGATGAGATCGCCTTAGTCGTGTGCAAATTTCGATTTTACTTTTTGCGTTATTCTATCTAAAATATAGTCCTCGCCACTGTCAGCACAGCGGCGGGGATTTCTTTAGCAAATTTGGAAAAGAGGTTAATTATGAAAAAGCTGTTTTCTCTGCTGCTTTGCGTCGTGATGGTGCTCTCTCTGGTCGCCTGCGGCTCGAAGACTGATGACACGCAGACGCCCGACGAGCCTCAGGACACCGCTCCCGAGCTCTCCGGCACGATGAAGGTCGTCGCCACCGGCGACGTCTACGGTCCCCTGTTCGACGCGTTCACCGCCGACACCGGCGTGGAGGTCGAATGCCTGTCCATGTCCTCCGGCGAGGTGCTCTCCAAGCTCCGCGCCGAGGGCGGCACCCCGTCCGCTGACCTGTGGTTCGGCGGCGGCATCGACGCGTTCATGAGTGCCAAGGACGACGGCCTGCTTGAGCCCGTCACCTTTGACGCGGCCGCCGAGCTCGGCGACGAGTACAAGGATACCGAGGGTTACTGGTATTCCAAGGGCATCACCATTGTCGGCTTCCTGCTCAACAACTCTCTCATGGAGGAGCTGGGTCTGACCGCTCCCGAGAGCTGGGATGACCTGACCGACAGCCAGTATGAGGGCGAGATCGTCATGTCCAACCCTGCCGTCTCCGGCACCAACTACGCCGTGGTCAACGCGCTGCTGCAGGCCAAGGGCGATCAGGGCTGGGACTACTTCGATGCCCTGAACAACAACATTGCCTACTACGGCAAACGCGGATCCGACCCGAAGAACAAGGTCTCTTCCGGTGAGTTCGCTGTCGGCATCTCCTACATCGACGCCAGCATCGAGCAGGCCGCCGAGGAGAACGACCTGACCATCGTTTACCCCTCTGACGGGATGCCCTGGGTCCCCGAGGGTGTGGCCGTGTTCAAGAACGCTGAAAACGTCGACGCCGCCAAGTACTTCGTCGAGTGGCTCTTCAGCAGCGACGATCATCTCCGTCAGCTCGCCGAGATCGAGCAGAAGAACGGCATCAAGGTCATCAAGCCCTCCATCGAAGGCATTGAGCTGTCCTATGATCCTACGCTCCTCATGGCGGAGGACCTGTCCCTGTTCGGTTCCCAGCACACCGAGATCCTCGATCGCTTTGAGCCCCTGATGGGCGACAAGGCCGCTGCGGAATAAATGAAGTCCGCCGGCGCTATCCAAAAAAATACAGAAAAAAGGGCATCTCGCGATGTCCTTTTTCCCCTATGTGAAAACGCGGCCGACAAGCTGATCTTATTTGTCCTGCTCGGGAGCGTGCTGCTGTTCATTCTCTGGCCCATCGCGTGCATCGCGCTGCGGAGCCTGCGCGGCGCAGACGGCGGCGTGAGCTTTGCAATGTTCGGCACTGTTCTGCGCCAATACGGCGAGAGTCTGCGCAACAGCGTATTTGTCGGCGTTTTTACGGCAGTGCTGTCCACTATCCTCTCGCTCTCAGCGGCGCTCGTATGCGCCACGGCGCGCAGGTGGAAGAAGACGCTCTGCATGATCATCATGCTCGTCGCCATGGTGTCGCCGCCGTTCGTCTCGTCGCTTGCCTATATCCAGCTCTACGGGCGGCGCGGGTGGATCACCTACCGCCTGCTGCACCTGAGCCTGAACCTCTACAATCGCTGGGGCGTCATCCTGATGCAGTCGATCTCGTTCGTGCCGCTCAACGCAATGTTTCTCTCCGGCATCCTCGAGAAGCTGGACGAGGGCAGCCTTCGCTCGGCGCGCGACCTCGGCGCATCGGGCGGCGCCATCCTGCGCGATATTGTCCTGCCGCTCATTCGGCCCGCGACGCTCGTGTGCCTGCTGCTCTCGTTCGTCCGCTCGCTCGCGGACTTCGGCACGCCCATCATCATCGGCGGGCGCTTCAGCACGCTGGCCGCAGATATCTATTTGCAAGTCGTTGGATACTCGGACCTTGAAAAGTCCTCGGCGATGAACATGTTCCTGCTCATCCCGTCCATTGTGTTCTTTTTCGTCTACCGCGCGCTGATGCGCCGCTCGGACAGGCTGACCGACGCCAGCCGCGCTTCGCAGGGCGGGCTCGGGCTCACGCTGCCGCACTGCGGCGCGATGGGCTGGGGCATGATCGCGCTGAGCACCGTTTTCTTCGTAATGATCGTGCTGCAATACGGCTGTGTGTTCCTCTCGGGCTTTTTGAAGAGCACGAAAGGTGTCTACTCCTTCACGCTGCAATACTGGGATCAGCTCTGGCGCATCGGCTCGTCGACGATGCTGCGAAGCGTTGAATACGCGCTCATCGTCTCCATCGCCGGTACGGTTTTTGCGATGCTCTTCGCCTATTACATGGACCGCCGGCGCATCATCGGCCGCAGCCTTTTTGACTGCCTTGCGACGCTGCCCTATATGCTGCCGGGCACGTGCTTTGGCATCGGCTACATTCTCGCGTTCAACCACGCGCCGCTCAAGCTGACGGGCACGGCCCTTATCGTGCTGGCCAACATGCTCTTCAAGCAGCTGCCGACCTCCACGAAGATATGCACCGCGTCGCTCGCGCTCCTACCCGAAGTGCAGGAGCGCTCGGCGCGCGACCTTGGCGCGGGACGGCTCGCTGTGCTGCGCGATGTGGTCTTTCCCGCACTGCGGCCCGCGTTCTTGAGCTGCTTTGTCTATAACTTCACGAGCAGCATGACGACGGCGGGCTCCATCATCTTTCTCATCGACGCCAAGCGTCAGCTGGCCGTCTTCAAGCTCTTCGACGCGGTATATCAGGGCGATTACGCCCTTGCCTCGCTGATCGCGAGCGTCATCACCGTCATCGTCCTTCTTGTCGAAGGCCTCGCCTACTTCATCGCCCGGAAAGGAGAAAATCGCCGTGTATCTCGAACTTGACCGCTTGAGCAAGCAGTTTGACGGCAAGTACGCCGTGCATGACCTCTCCCTCGGCCTGGAAGAGGGCGGACTTTTGTGCATTCTCGGCTCGTCGGGCTGCGGCAAGACGACCACGGGCCGCACGATC
>OKTW01001050.1_pt1 | contig 11046 bp, 11 predicted proteins | sample 1606371 | NCBI WGS metagenome assembly OKTW01 (sample SAMEA3879568, study PRJEB24766) | human gut metagenome | biome: human-associated habitat; feature: feces | place: USA | collected 1985/1987
GGTGCCGTTTACCAGATAAACCCCGCCGTTATATAACTTGACCATGTTCTACCTCCTGAAAATTGAAATCTTATTCACGAAACGGGTTATATTCTGTCTTTTACCCGCATGGTTAAAGTATAATCGCATCCGGCTAAAAAAGCAAGATGCGATTCTTTTCGGTGTCAAACTTCTCTGCCTCTGCCCTATCATGCGCGGCATAGAGAATCGTTGCACCAAGTCTTTCATGAAGTTTTTCGATTTCTGTGCGGATCTGGATCTGTATTTTTTCATCCAGACCTTCCAGAGGCTCATCAAATAAAAATAACTGCGGTTTACGAATAATGGCCCGTCCAAGAGATACGCGTCTCTTCTGTCCTTCGGAAAGCACTTTCAGTTTGCGGGTCAAAAGCTCTTCTAATCCCAGAAGATCAGCGGTTTCTTTTACATCTGCTTCTATCTGCTCTTCGGAAACCTTTCGCAGCCTCAGTCCAAAGGCAAGATTATCATACACTGTCATGCGAGGATATAATTTATAATACTGAAAAACCATAGCGATTTCTCTGTTTTGGGGTTTCATTTCATTAATGATCTTTCCGTCCAGTTCAATCTCTCCACTGGTAACATCCTCTGCTCCTGCAATCATACGAAGAACCGTCGATTTTCCGCACCCCTTTTTTCCGGTAAGAATGACAAATTCTCCGTTTTTTACCTCCAGATTAAAATCATTTACAGCCGTATAACCATTTGGATAACGTTTTGTGATATGCCGAAGCGACAAATCTGCCATAATCTGTCCTCCTGCATAACAACTCCGTGTACTCTGCGGAACCGTTATGCCTCTGCATTTATTTTGTATGCCTGAAATTGTCCATCAAATCTTCCAGTTCATTGAGCAGACAGTCTACTCTGCCATAGAAGGCGTCATTGTTGGTCGGATTATCAAGTTCATTTTCAATATGTATCAGTTCCTCTGTCAACGCATGAATACGGTTCTTTCCGGAATTATCCTTATAAAGCATATAACGGCTTCGCTCGTTTTCCTCCGGTGTCATTTTCTTCAGTACCACTTCTACATTTGGTTTTTCGCCAATATAACGATAAGTGATCGAAGGAGATGCATGATTTAACAAATTCTGAATATAATAAATATCATTCGTTTCCTTATAATATCTCCATGCAAATGTCTTTCGCATGGTCTGTGCACCAATGGCATTGAGTCCCATACTTTTTCCCACACTCTTAAACACACGGTAAGCCTGTTCTCTGGAAAGTGCTGCCGGTGAACCAGAATGTCCAAGGATCAGATAAGCATCCGGATCTTTTCCTTCTGTGTACTGTTCAATAATTGTCTTTAACTCTTCCGGAATCTGGAAAGTACGTTTGATATTTTTTGTTCCGATACTTGCCTCAATGCTCTCCTTTCCGCGTATATCTTTGTTTCGGAATTTCAGGATCTCCTGAAGCTGCATACCTGTGCCAACTCCGATTTCAAATAAAATATAATATTTGTCGTCTACCTCTCTTAATTTCTGTTTAAATTTTTCCAGTGTTGTATCATCCTTGATCGGTGCTACCCAGTTCATGTTTTTCCTGCTCCTCCTCTTTTATTTCCGGTTCTTTTTGTTCCGGTTGTTCTGTTTCTGCAGATGTTTTCGTCTGCGGTTCTTTTTGTTTATCGATCAGCTCTTCCATTTCTTTCAGACGCTTTTCTTCTGCCTCAGCCTCACGCTTTTTCTGCTCTTCTTTTTCTTTTATGAGTTTTTCTTTTTCCAGTTCCGCGCGAATTTCCGCTTCTATCTCCTGAACGGATTTATTATCAATACTTTCTTCTATCTTTCTGCGTTCCTCTTCATCCTGTTCACGCTCTTTCTTTATCAGTCTTGCATTTTTATCTCTTATATAAGCAACGACCAGAAGCGGAATCAGAAGCAGGATCAGAAGCATGCCAATGCCTGCTGACAGCAGCTCGTGCTGCTCCACCCAGTTATTGAATAAAGTCCATATATTCAGGAATCCAAATGCTACGTTATCCATATATCCATCAACTTTCTCTTCAATGCTTTGTTTTCCCGGGGTCTTTGTCGGCTGTAATGTACCTGTATCGGTTTCTCTGTTCGAATCCGTTTTCTCATGTATGGTATGATCCGATACGGTAAGCTGTTTTACATCAAACGCAGGATTGTTGAAATAAATGGTTTCCTCCCCTACTTCCCATCCGGAATAACTGTATGCCACTTTATTTCCGCCAGTCATACTGCGCACCAGTTTACCTGTCTTTAATTTGTTTGGTATCGTTACCATCACGGTATTGCTTCCTTCAATGGCAGTCTGGTTCATTTCCTTCTGATTCAGAAGTGCCGCTTTTCCAAATCTGCATACACCGGCCAGTTCTCCAAGTGTTGTATTGAGAATACCGGCTTCCATTTCTTCATGACGGAAATTGTCAAATCCATAATTCAGAAGCTCTGCAGATTCATTAAACGTTTTCCAGGAACCATTTACTTTCAGTTCCACACACACCAGTGTTTTTCCATCGCGGTCGGCATACGTTACCAGTGTATTCCAGGCTTCATCGGTAAAACCTGTTTTTCCGCCATCACAGTCACTGTAAGAGAACTCACCATCCTCGTAAAGCATTTTCTGGTGATTGACAAGCCAGCGGTCCTCTTTCATATATTTTGTTTTGGGAATCTTATATTCTACTGTTTTTGTAATTTCCCGAAACAATGGTATCTGAAATGCCGCTTTTGCGATCAGCGCCATATCATGAGCACAAGTATAGTGATCTTCATTGTGAAGGCCATGTGGATTTACAAAATGTGTATTTACACAGCCAAGCTCTTTTGCCTTGTCATTCATCATCTGTACGAATACATCAATCGAACCGCCCACATATTCTGCAATCACATTTGCCGCATCATTTGCAGAAGCAAGCATGATCGCATACAGTGCAGAACGCACAGTTATCTTCTCGCCCACCGACAGCCAGATCTGGCTGCTGTCCGAATCAATCGGAGTCAGTGCGCTTTCAGATGCCTTGACTTTTTTATCTAATTCTCCATCGCTGATATGCTCAAGTGCAACCAGCATAGTCATGATTTTTGTAATACTGGCAGGATACATTTTAGCTTCTGCATTTTTACTGTAAAGAAATGCACCGGTATCCAGATCCATGACTGTCGCACCTTCTGCCTCTACCTTGGGACCTCTGGGCCATTTTTTTAATTCATTTGTTTCTATCGTCCAGTCATACGCCTCAGGAATTTCTTCTGCATATTCCTCCGTATCCTCCTCGGCTGTCACTTCCGCTGCAAATAAAACAGCCGGAGAAGTCATCGTAAGCAGCATGGCGATGGCAAGGAGATATAAGAGGAAACCTCTTCTTTTCTTCATACGTTGTCTCCACTCATTTTTTCTTTCAGTACGGAGTCTGTTTGAGACTCCTGACACTAAGTATATTATACTCGGCTGTTTTTTTCAAGATTATACATCACAAACTATTTTTTCCATTATCTTGCAAAATAAAATGGCAGCCGCAGTACTGATGAACGTTGCCAGAATCGCCGGTCCGGTAACTGCTGCCGGATTTACACTCCCATATTGACTCCGGTATGCAATAATGCTGACCGGTATCAACTGCAGGGAAGAAATATTAAGAATCAGAAAGTTACACATTGTTTTACTGGCAGTTTCTTCTGGCAGTCCGTTTTCTTTTTTCAGCCTGGCAAGTTCTTTCATCGCTTTCAGTCCTGCCGGTGTCGCAGCACTTCCAAGACCAAGAATATTTGCAATCATATTTGCCGCAATGTATTCCTGTGCTTTATGCCCCTGTGGCACTTCCGGAAAAAGAAACTTTATGCACGGTCTCAATCTTTTCGAAAAAATCTCCAGAAGTCCTGCACCCTTTGCAATTTCCATCACTCCCATCCACAATGCCATCACCCCGGCCATCGTGACCGATAACTGAACTGCCTCTTTCGCCGAAGCAAAAACGGCATCCGTTACTGCCTGCAGATTACCCGAAAATGCCCCATATAATATTCCAACAAAAATCATTCCCATCCACAGATTGTTCATGCCTGGCTCCTGTTATGATATTCATCAAAGCTTATGACAAAACTTTTTTGAAAATGATAAACAGCTTGACTATTCTTTTGTGTCCCTTTATAATAAAGAGCGTGCAAATCACATGGAGACGTAGCGAAGTGGCCGTAACGCGCCTGACTCGAAATCAGGTTGTCCTCCGGGGCACGAGGGTTCAAATCCCTCCGTCTCCGCTAACTATTCAAATTAATATAAGTTTATACAAAAAAGTACTGTACGGCTCGTTCTATTCACAGTGCTTTTTCTTGTATAATGGAGGAAAATCTATGCAGAAACAGGATTTTAAGAAACTTTTTGAACATGGACCTGTGATTCTGGACGGTGCGACCGGCTCTAATCTTATGAAAGCCGGTATGCCAAAAGGTGTATGCACGGAAAAATGGGTTCTGGAACATCCGGAGACGATCATCCAGCTTCAGAAATCTTATGTGGAAGCAGGCTCTCAGATCATCTATGCTCCTACTTTCGCTGCAAACCGGATTTCTCTGGCAAATCATGGTCTTTCTGATCAGGTGGAGTATTACAACCATGCCCTTGTCGCTCTCTCAAAAGAGGCTGTACATGGAAAGGCTCTGATCGCCGGAGATATCACCACAACCAGCAAAATGGACGCAGAATACGATGAGCTTCTTTCTGCTTACGAGGAACAGATCACCGCTCTGGTGGATGCAGGCGCAGATCTGCTGATCGCTGAGACGATGATCGGTACAGACGAGACGATGGCCGTGATCGACGCGGCACATTCTGTCTGTGATCTTCCGATTCTGTGCTCTCTGACCATACAGGCTGACGGCAGTCTTTTCTTTGGCGGAAATATTTTTGAGACAGCACCGATGCTCGAAGAAATGGGTGCAGATGCGGTCGGCATCAACTGCTCTACAGGTCCTGATCAGCTCGAAAACATTATCCAGAATCTTGCCGGCAGTCTCTCTGTTCCGGTCATCGCCAAACCGAATGCCGGCATGCCGACGATCAACGATCAGGGAATTGCGGTTTACGATATGACGCCAGAATATTTCGGCAAAAGTATGAAACGTCTTGTTGACCTTGGAGCTTCCATGGTCGGCGGATGCTGCGGAACGGATCCTTCTTATATTAAGGCACTGGTAAACGCAGTCCGCTAAGCACGCATAATAAAAAGACATACATCGCAGAATTTTCTGTTATGTATGTCTTTTTTATATAATTATAAATCTTTACTTATATTTTATTTGCCTGCATTTTTTACCACGCACCGCACTTCGAACTTCTGCCACAGACGTTACTCCCACAGTTAGCTCAATTCAGGCACCCTCGCGTCACACAAAAGGTTCTGCTTAGTGCTGCTGCATTCCTGCCCTGACACGGTTCACAGATTTCTGTTGCACGAGACCCAAACGTCATCACCACTTATAGAAGGCAGCTCTGCAGCTAAAAGCCCTCGGATTGGTATCACCCCTGCTGTAGCGGATTGCAGGTACAGGGCACCGCTATCTCCCCGGCTGCGTGGTCTAAATTACTATATCGTGAATCCGCCGTTTTGTCAAGTTGCAACTAACTATTTAAAGAATCCACGGGCAAATAACAGGATGTCTTCATATCCCACTGCAAGATTGATATTCTGTCCTTTGTCGATTCCGGCACTGCTGATTCCGATCACTTCTCCCTGCATATTTAAAACTGCACCTCCAGAACTGCCATGAGAAATCGGAGCAGTAAACTGGATCATATTCACATTTTCAATCTTTCGGAATCCGGAAATAATTCCATCAGAAACAGAATTAAATAAACCGAGCGGACTTCCGATCGCTACCACTTTCTGCCCACGTACCAGTTTTTTCTTTCCCTGATAAATCGCAAGTGGATTTAATTTTCTGTCAATCTTGATAATTGCCAGATCCAGTTCCGGATGATATTTTACCACATCCTTTGTAAGATATATTTTTTCATCTTCCTCAATTCGCACGGAATAAAAACTTCCTCCGGATGCAACATGATTATTTGTTAATATGTATCCATCTTTACCAATCATAATACCTGATCCGGTTCCAAGCACCTCTCCATGATTATCATGAATCGCTATCATAACAATAGATGCGGCAAGTTGTGCCAGTTCTTCAAACGTTTTTTCCTGTTTTTCCGGAATGCTGATTTTTGTTACGGTTTCCTTTTCCCGCATTCTTTCCGTTTTGTAACCCTGGACATTTTTTTCAGGTTTTGGCAAAACTTTTGTTTCCTGTTTTTTCCGGACACCCGGAACATACTCCGGCAATTCTGTATTCCCGAAAGGTCCCGTTTGAAAAACAACAGATAATTTTTGTATTTTTTCTGTTGTTTTCACATCCTTTTTGTTTTGCAGCAAAAGCACATCACAGCCAACCAATGTTAAAAAATAATAAAACAAATATTCCTGCTCTTTTTCCACATTTTCTGCAACAACCTTAATGCAGATTTTCTCCGTCCATCCCTGTAAAACATCCCTCATTTCCATGTCAAACCAATACAAAATTTTTACTGCAAAATTTCGCAGCATAGATTCGGAAATTGTTATCCTGGAATTTTTATATTTTTCCAGCACTTCCCGATATGCATTTGAAAGAATCTCCTCAAATCTCTGATTTGTTTTTCCGTTGTTTAAATGCAGCGTTTTATTCCTGTTCCATTGTTCATACATATTTGCATAACGCAAAGACTCTTCTGTTGTTTTTATACCTGGCAGTTTTTTAATTCTTTTATACTTCAAATGTCCAACCGATATCTTTTCATCCATCTGTCTGTCCATTTTCTGCACTCTTGCCAAAAAATCAGCAGACTCACCAATTTCCCTTACGAAATATACATCTCTTTGGTTATTTAAAAATCCGCCTTTTACATTTGCAAAAGTTTCCATGGAATCTATATTCATAATATTGTGTCTGTAAAATATTCCCGTTCCCATAAGACTTTTCTCCCATTTCCAGATGCTTCATCAAAAAATTCTTTATTTCTGCAAACATTATACCATAATTTTTCTCTTATAAAAGAAAAAACTATCTACTTATTTCAAGCGGATAGTTTTTTACATTTTTATAATACTTAATTTCCAAGTTCTACCATGCGGTTAATGCATCTTCCTGCCCCTTCCATTACATTCTGCGGAAGGTGGATTTCTTCGCCGCCTCTTCCTTTCAGGCAGTTATAGATATCCATGAGCGTTGTGATCTTCATGTTCATGCAGGTGAGCGGAACAGCCAGCGGATAGAATTTTTTATCCGGACAGGCAAACTGAAGGTGTTCTACAATGCTGTTCTCTGTTCCGATGATAAATTCTTCTTTATCGGATTTCTTTGCAAAATCCATGATGCCTGTGGTAGATCCGACATAATCTGCTTTTTCGACAACTTCCTGACGGCATTCCGGATGAACCAGAAGCAGTGCATCCGGGTGATCTGCTCTTGCTTTTTCAACATCTTTTGCACTGACTACGATATGACGCGGGCAGCCACCTTTATAAAAAGCAAAGGTTTTTTCCGGAAGCTGTTCTGCTACATAGCGTCCCAGGTTCGGATCTGGAATAAACAGGATTTTGTCGTTTTCCAGATGACTGCAGATTTCCACTGCTGAAGAGGAAGTCACGCATACATCACATTCTGTCTTGAGTTCTGATGTGGTATTGATATATGCCACAACCGTATAGTCCGGATATTCTGCTTTTAAGGCACGAAGGCTCTCCAGATCAAGCTGTTCTGCCATCGGGCATCCGGCTGCCGGGTTTGGCAGCCATACTTTTTTATCCGGGCTTAAAATTTTACAGGTCTCTGCCATAAAACGCACACCGCACATGATCACGCCGCTGCATTTGCTTTTGGATGCCTGTACGCTCAGTCCGTAAGAATCTCCCATATAATCTGCTACTTCCAGAATTTCCTGACCCTGATAAGCATGAGCCAGAATACATACATCCTGTTCTTTTTTCATACGCAGGATCTCCTGCTGAATTTCTGCTATTGTCATTCTTCGTTTCCTTCCTGTTTTGTATTCTGCTCCCATGGCTGAAGCGGTGCCAGGAGTCCTGCTTTTTTCAGTTGTTCTTCGATCAGATCCAGTCTCTCTTCGCTTGCTGCTTCAACCAGATGATAGTGATAACCGGATGTTGCATTACTCAGTGCACTGGAATTACTGTTGTTCAATGCGGTAATAAATTCATTTACATCCTGTCTTGACCTGATATCCATTTCTGCACTGACTCTTCCATAGACTCTGTGGCTGATACTGATATTGCAGATCCTGCCGCCACAGTCCACGATCAGATTCATTTCTTCTGCTGTCTGATCCGATTCATGACGAACTTTAAATTCCCGGACGCATCTGCTGTCCTGCTGTATCACATATCCTCTTGTTGTTGATAAAATTCCCGGAGTCGCTGCACGAATCACTGCCATATCCTGCACGATCACCTGGCGGCTGACTCCAAACTGGCTCGCCAGTTTTCTTGCAGCAACCGGTGCATCTGCATTCTGAAGAAGAGTTAAAATTTCATTTCGTCTTTCCGCAGTATTCATAGTCCCGGCTCCTTTCAGACTGCATGAAGATTTTTCATGGAAATGTCCAGGATTGGGGCAGAGTGTGTCAACGCTCCGCTGGATACGAAATCAACTCCGATTTCACAGATACGTGCAATATTTTCTTTTGTAATGTTTCCGGAGCATTCCGTCTGTGCTCTTCCATCGATCAGTTCCACAGCCTGTTTCATCACTTCCGGTGTCATGTTGTCGAGCATGATAATATCTGCTCCGGCCTCCACCGCTTCTTTTACCTGCTCCAGGGTTTCTACTTCAATCTCGATTTTGCGTACAAACGGAGCATATTCTTTTGCCATTGTGATTGCTTTTGTGATGCTTCCGGCTGCACCGATGTGATTATCTTTCAGAAGTACACCGTCTGATAAGTTGTATCTGTGGTTGCATCCTCCGCCCACACGCACTGCATATTTTTCAAATACACGGCAGTTTGGCGTCGTTTTTCTGGTATCCAGAAGTGTTACTTTGCTTCCTTCCAGAAGTTTTGCGACCTGTCTCGTATAAGTGGCAATTCCGCTCATTCTCTGCAGATAATTCAGTGCCACACGTTCTCCGGATAACAGTACACGGATGTCTCCGGTAACCGTTGCCATCCGTTCACCTTTTTTTACCTCATCACCGTCTTTGCATTTAAAATCAATCTCTGTTTTCTCATCTAAAATCCGGAAAACTCTTGCGTAAACATCAAGTCCGGCAATGATTCCATCTTCTTTTGCGATCAGATCTACCGTTCCTTTTACCTCGGTCGGCATAACTGCATTTGTAGAAACGTCTTCACTTGTAATGTCTTCCTGCAATGCCATGCGGATCAGCTTGTCCGCCTGCATTTTCATAGTTATACTATTCATTTGCTTTTTTCATCCTCTCTATCTCATTCAACACTTGTTTATGATACCCTTCCAAAATTACATCCTGGTCTTCATATTGATTCAGATCCAGTCGGTCCGGTCTGCACAGCTCCGGTGCTTCTCCAAATATCATATCATCTGCCGCCCTTCTTGCAAAGACCAGAGATTCCAGGAGAGAATTGCTTGCCAGACGGTTCTTTCCATGGACACCATTGCAGCTTGTCTCACCGCAGGCATAGAGTCCACGCATGGAAGTCCGGCTGCTTAAATCTGCCTGGATACCGCCCATAAAATAGTGCTGTGCCGGAACAACCGGAATCGGCTCTTTTCTCGGATCAAATCCTTCCTCAATACAGTGCTGATAAATGTTCGGGAAATGCTGCATGATCGTTTTTTCACCCAGCGGACGCATATCTTCCCAGACAAAATCAGTACCGTCCTTTTCCATCTGCTCAAAAATCGCCTGACTAAGCAGATCCCTTGGCTGCAGTTCATTCGTAAAACGCTGACCGTTTTTGTCATAAAGAAGTGCACCTTCGCCACGGACAGATTCTGAAATCAGGAAACGTCTTCCCGGTTTATGTGAAAATAAAGTTGTCGGATGGATCTGTATGTAATCCAGATGCTCTAATTTCACCTGATGTTTCATTGCAATACCAAGTCCGTCTCCGGCAATATGCGGATAGTTGGTAGAATTCTGGAAAAGACCTCCGATACCACCGCATGCCAGCACAACAAACTGGGAACGGATCGGATAAACATTATTTTTTGCATCCATTGCGATCACGCCGCCGCAGATGTTATCTTTTGATATCAGATCTACCATCGTCATATATTCACAGATTTCAATATTTTCTTTTGTTTTCGCCTGATTCAGAAGTGTCTGCGTAATTTCCTTTCCGGTAATATCCTCATGGAACAGAATTCTCGGTCTGGAATGTGCACCCTCTCTTGTAAATGCAAGCTCGCCATCCTCTGCACGCACAAAATCTACATTTCTCCACAGCAGATCACGGATGATATCATTGGAGCTTCGGATCATCAGATTAACAGCTCTTTTATTATTTTCATAATGCCCTGCACGCATGGTGTCTTCAAAATAGTCTTCGTAATCATCTTCACCACGCAGCATACAGATACCGCCCTGTGCCAGAAACGAATCTGACAGATCCGCCCCCTGCTTTGTAAGCATCAGAATTTTTTTTCTTTTTGGAAGATTCAGGGCACAGTAAAGACCTGCCGCTCCGGTACCTACAATAATGGCATCATAATATTCATTCATCTTCTTATACCTCTTTCCTGTCACGGATTTTTTTGCCATGAGCGACATTATACTACCGGTCTTTTCATATGTCAAGACACCTGTATAGATTATTGCACGTTTTACAAGCAACTATCGCGCATCACACGGCATATTCTTCCGTGTACCTCCATAATTCACTGGAGACTATATCAGATAAGAAGTTGTCGGTGGTTTCCTGACAGGTGTAAGGAGTTGAAATGCCGGGTGTTTTATCAGGATGCTGTCAGCGAAAGAACAGCAGAGCATGTGCAAATGAACGAATTCCCCGAAG
>OKTW01001051.1_pt1 | contig 11034 bp, 13 predicted proteins | sample 1606371 | NCBI WGS metagenome assembly OKTW01 (sample SAMEA3879568, study PRJEB24766) | human gut metagenome | biome: human-associated habitat; feature: feces | place: USA | collected 1985/1987
TGGAAAACCCAATGGGTTTACCACATTCCCACACCCCTCCGCACACCCCCTTTTTCCCTCCGACTTTCTCCCTTTTTGATAGAAAATTTTGTTTTTATTTTTAGGTACGAAACCCTTAAAGGGGGGCATATATTATCAATGAGTTAATTCCCTATTTTTGATTATAAGTATAGCCTGTCCGAGAAAAAAATTCAAGCCCTTCAGACAGGCTATTTTTACAAATAATATTCTACTCACCGCTTGCATAAACTACGATAGGCGTGGTATAATAGCCATAGCCTAAGAGATTAGCAAAATTCCAGCATAGCGAAAGCCGGGAAGGGTGCCACCTTCCCGGCTTTCTTTCATGCTTAGTTGCCCTTGTTTCGGTCATCAAGCCATTTACAAATGTAAGTGCCAATTACACTTGCTCCGATGCCGATTAAGAGATTGCAAAATGACTCCAGCATAGCATTCACCTCCTTCCCATTACTGGGCCGGAGTTGGGCAACATTGGCATTTTAGCACACTCTGTCGAATTTGAAAAGCCGCTGTTTGATACAGCGGCTTTTCTCATGGCCTCATATCTTTCGGAACCTGTGGTATCGGCTTCTGATGCACCAATATGATGTCCCAAAAGCCGGTCTTCTCCCCTCGCCGTGCCTGATAGTTTGCACGCAGCTGATACCAAACAAGAACATTTTCATTTTCCATTATTTCATTATATTCAAATGGGTCACAGAACTTCGGATCTGGCTTCTCACAAATTCCAATTCTGCTTAACGCCCACTCTTTTCCATCTTCATGCTGCATTAGATCTTCATGAATCTGATATCTGGCCTGTTCTTCAGTGAAATCTACAGAATAGGGACTCTGCAGCACCGTTTCCCATAATGTGATTGTGTAATAACCCCGACTGTTCTTTCTCTGCAATTTCTTTTCCTGCATATTCATCACAACATATCCGGTATGCTCTTTTTTCGGTTTTAGTCCTCGATCCGCATTAGCTCTTTCCCGAGAGATCCGCAGCAGGTTTTCATTTAGGTGCCGTTGATATGCTGCATCCTTCTGGGCCTGCGCCAATGCTCCCTGCATTTCTGCGATTTCCTTGACCGCCTGATCTCTCACTTGCCTGATTTGGTATGCAGCATTCTTTTTTTCTTCGTTCATTTGACGGTCAGCATTCTGACGTTCAATGCCGACCGTTCGGATTGCCTCGTCCCTCTCCCGGACAATCTTTTTATACTCGTTCAGCGTCAGAATCACGTGGGTACAATCTGGGTCCGAGCTGCCGCCAGGAACATCTTTATAACCCACTATCGTTTTCTTTACAAACTCACCCATGGCAGCGCACCTCCTTACAGGCCCCGAATGTAGTTATCCGCTACAACGCTAATACGGTTATGCCCCAGCGCCTTGCTGCAGATCAGCATGGCAGCCTTGTCCAGCTTCTTCCCCGCTTCATCTTTTCGGCAAGTATAAACCTCGCTTTGATAACGCCGCCCGGTGCCACGGTTTACCCGGTCATAGGGAATCTCTTCGATTGCCCTGGCATGAGCCTTGTAGATCGCCGTGGCATACTCCGCACGATAACCGTGGATGTCGGCGCAATTATGAACGTGCTGCCACACCTTTTCCTCTGACGGTGTATCAGTTATCCGTTCAATGATCTGCCCTGCATTTTTGCCTATAATCGGGCTTAAACGCTCTCGTCCGCCCTTTCCGTTGCGGACATGGATAAACCACTCCTCCGGGAACAAACGTGCGTCCTGGAGCATTTCAAGGCGCTTTGTGACACTCGGTGCTCGCTGCTCCTCCGGGATTTTCTGCAGTTCGGAGATCTCCGCCTCAATTTGCGCCCTGGGCACCAGATCCTTCCCCCGCAGCTCCTGCAGCTCCTTTCGCCGCAGGCCGGTTCCCCGGCAAAACTTTATCAGTTCATCATTGTTCGTCTTGGAGAAATGCTTGTCCCGCACCCGGTCCCCCCGGCTCCGTTTAATCTCCTCACGGTTTCGCTTGGGCGGCTTAAAGTAATTCTCGTCATCCGGGGAAATCCCGTATAGCTTTCCCAGCGCTTTCGCTTCAAGCTGCACCGTCCACGCTGAAAGCCCCTGATCCACTCTGGTCTGCAGCCACTCATTGGCATACTTCTTTGCACTCTTCAGCGTGGTACACTCTGGATGCTTCTCCTTGATGTACTTGATAAAATATTTGGTATGTTTCCAGTAGCTCTTATAGGTGTTGAACGCAAATATTTTATCTTTCTCTGTGCCATTGGCTACCGCTTCTTTTTTGCTCTCGCCAAAGGCCTGCATCCCGGTAAGCCGGTCATAGGCTTGCTGGTGCAGATCCTTGAAGTACGCTTTATTTCTACGTCCCATTCCGACTTCCTTTCGTGCATCTATTTTTATATAAATCTATATTTCTATAAAACTACATAACTATTTTCTTAGTTTTATAGACTTCTACATTTCTCGTTCAAGCTAAGCCGCCTCATGCCAGCTCCATTCGGAGACTCGACAATCGGCAAAATACACTTTTTAACGTCTTATGTATGACGGGTTTGGGATTGCTCCCTACACTTTTTTTAATCTGCTTATGTGTGCAGCTCTGTTTTATTGAGATCTACGGCAGTTCAGATTCTGTCGGCTTCTTTGTAGAGGAAGCAGCTCTCCGGAAGATCTACAGTATTCCGGCTACTATCAGAAAGTGGATAGGAACAGATACGTTTTATTTACCGGCACGTTCAAAAGGATTACTAATACCGGGTCCATGATGCGCTTTCCAGTTCACAAAGGTTACTACGGCAAGCCCACGCATCACACAGGTGTATCGTACCTGAAGTGGCTTCTGATTAGCAAATTGCTAAACCCCCGACCGGCAGATCTGCCAGCCAAGACGCTCTGGGCCTAATTACTATTTACCCTCGCCCAGACGAGCTTCATTCTTCATTTCTGCTACCGGCCACACGCCGCCCGCAGCCGCCATCTATTCCCGCTTTCTTTCAAGGCTTCGATCCAGCGTCTACCGCAGCCTTTCCTATCCAAGAACATCTTACCATACGTTGCGGAAGTTGTCAACATAACCACAAAATTAACCGTATAACGGTTTACCCGTTCACGCTCCTAAAGGGCACAAACGGGTAAACCGTTAGTGAAAAAAGAAGCCGAGATAACTATATAGCTATCTCGGCTTCTCCTTCTCTACGAATATTGATCCTTAGATTAACCTTTCATCGCTTCCATTTCTGCAATCGTCAAATTATTACGCTCTCTAAGGAAAGAACCAATCTCATTTCCCTGAAAATCATATAAGGGGATGTAATAGGAATCGGGCTGAGTTTTCTGCCATTCAAGAGCGTCCTGCGGTGTTTCAAATTTTGGGTGACTCAAATCACTGGTTCGGACATATCCCTCCTGGTCATTCGTCCCAATCGCAGCCTGTAAATCCGGCATTTCCCCTACTACCTCTGCCATCAAAGCAGTTCCATAAGTTTCGCCACGAACATTCTTAGGGAAATTTCCGTTAATAAGCGACGTCTGCTCAACAGACAACACGGATCCTGCTCTTTCACCAAGATTCACCATTTCTTTGGCTTCTTCCAAGCTATATCCGGTTACATCCATCGCGCACCCAATTTCGAACTCGCCAATAACCTCTTCCTGAAGATCATACAGCGGCACCGTATATGTCTCCAGCCGATCCTGCATATAAGACACTGCCTCACTCGGATTCTCGATCTCCGGCTTTTTTATATCTTCATATTTTACATAGCCTGCCTGACCATCAGTGCCAACCGCCGAAATTAGATCTGGCTCATGCCCAACGATTTCAGAAAGAAGCGCAGATCCATACGTCTTGCCTTTATCGCTTACGGGATAGTTCCCATCATCGAGTTGATACGCAAGGGCTCTGGCCGCTCCGACGATTTCTGTCTTATTCAGCGTATCCGAAACGAAATGATCTCCGTTATAAAGATCAACTTCTCCCCAACTATATGCTCCAGACGGAGAAGACTTGGCGGTGCTTATGGATGCCACCTGGAAATAGTAGCTTGAAGTATTATACATCATACCAGTGTCCTTCAAAAGGGTTCCAGAAGCACTGTAAAGACGCCCATTTGCTCCCATGTTTCCAGCAGCTACATTCCCGCCGTTCATGGTCTCAACCCAAGTAGCTGCCCGATACCGGCTACCACCATCAGCATACAAGGCAGAATACGCCGTATATGAGCAGTTTCCAGTCCCGTAATATCTCGAGATGGAGGAATCATATTCAACAGCGTTTGCTGTTACAGCAAGTGCCATGCACATCACGGTGGCTAACATCAAACTTAAAACCCGCTTTTTCATGTTTTTACTCCTTTCAGGTCTCTTGAAATAGTACGTGTTACCAGTTAATTTTGCCGCTCCCTTGCCTCCCCTTAATATCTCACATCTCCAGTCACCTTAACCGATTTGCTCGAATTGTTCCTAATCGCCAGCGTATAATCCCCGTTTTCCGGAATCTCAATCGTCTTGTCAATGCTGCCTGTTGTCACATTGATATAGTGAAACTTCTCATTTGAGTCAACTAATCCGAAGTCCAAGCTGGCATTTTCCGGAGAATAGTTCGCGCGAATCCGTACCGTTTCACCAGCCGACATTGTGAAACTTGTATCCGCTACCACCGTGCCATTTGCCTTTATAGTCCAGTCTAAGTTTCCTGTTGCCCGTGTGATGGCCGTTCCCGTCGTTTCATATTCCTTTGAAACGACATTTGATTCGTCAACAGCGCCGGTGCCGGTACACAGGCATCCAATCATCACCGCTCCGGTCAGTACCATACACAAAAGTCTGCGCATTTCTTTCACCTCCCTTTGCCAAAGCCCTCTATCGGCACAGATTTGGCCCCAGCAAGATCAATGTCTTCGCATTCCATTTCGCTAAAAGTCATGACACCCGTTTTTTCTTGGGCCGTTCTCCTGTGTGCCAATACCGCTGTGGTGAGCAAGATTGCCAAGAGCACAATCACCATGACTATGGCCTTGTATCTTCTATCCTTTCCCAGTCCCTGTCCCTTGCCCTCTTCTTTTGCCTGCTCCTCTGCCGGAAGCTTCTCTGGCGCCGCCGCAGGCTCCGCCTCTGCCGTGTCATCCAGCAGCGTTTCCAGCGGGATATTAAATAACCGGCTCAGGCTCTGCAGGTTCTCTGTCGATGGCCTCGACGTTCCTGCTTCCCATCCAGATATGGCCTGCCTGGACACAAACAGCCTTTCGGCCAGTTCTAACTGTGTTAGTCCCTGCTTCTTCCTTAATTCTTTTAGCTTTTGAGACAGTTCCACTCTTTTACCTCCAAATTAAACAAATGCCCATCAAATGTAAACCGTGTGCGGTTTACATTTAGGCAAGCAATACTTGCCTTCCGCATTTTTTCACACAGATTCTATCAAAGATACTCCACAAGTCCTTTACGCAAAGCATCATTAATAGACTCAGTCAGATTCTTTCCTTCCTCCAGCGCCATCCTACGTAGTGCTTTATCAATACCTCGATCCAGATAGTAGGCCCGCTGCACCCGGTCACTATTTTTCTTTGTATTTTTCTCTTCAGCAACAGCAGCATTCTCGCTTTGGCGTCCTGCTCCGATGATAGACTTAAACGCAGCCTCCCGGTCAAACTTTGCTTTCTCTGCCATTATTCATTTACCCCTTTCAAAAATTCGTCAATAAACGCTTTATAGTCCTCTGCCACCGTAGACTTGTTGGCATAGTCAAAAATGTCCTGGCTGTTCGCCTGGGCCTCCTCCACCACTACAGCAGATCGAATGTATGTCTTGTAGATCGGCGCAGAAATGTATTCGCCAAGCTGTTCCGCCAGCTCCTTCATCTGCCGGCTGATATTCGCCCGCGGATTAAATCTCGTAAACAAAATTCCTCTCACTTTTACAGCCGGATTGCAATACTTCTGAACGCTGGTAACGGTCTCGTTGAGCTGTGAGATCCCGGCGGTCGCAAAAATTCCTGCCGTTGTTGGAATCAGAATATCAGTGGCACAGGTAAAGGCGTTCACCGTCAGCACGCCCAGGGAAGGAGGTGTGTCAATCACAATAAAATCATAGTCACTGGCCACCGGTGCCACGGCTTCCTTCAGCCGGTGTTCCTTGCCGGTCTGGGAGAGTTCCTGCTCTGCGCCAGCCAGCATAATATTAGCCGGTACAACGTCATAGCCGCCCTTCGTGTGCTGAATGGCATCCTGGATGCTGGCCGCCCGCTTCATAACCTCGTAAATCGTCTGGACATTATAGTTCTCTGCTCCGCAGGCCGTAGAAAAATTTCCCTGTGGATCGAGGTCAATCCCCAGAACTCTGTACCCCTTTGCTGCCAGTCCTGCAGCCAGTGCCTGGGACGTGGTTGTTTTGCCGACACCGCCCTTTTGATTTGCTACTGCAATAATCATGTACTCACGCTCCTATTTTTATAGTTTCATATTTTTGTAGATAACTATATTTATAGTTTACTATATTTGTAGATATATAGCAATATAGAAAAGCGGAAGAACACGTTGTTCTTCCGCTTTTTCATTACTGCCAAGACATTTGAATTTTTCTGCGATTGTCCGCACAATCCCTCAAATATAGATTGATAAGGGTCTGATACGGGATTCCATCTGCTGCCGCCATAGACTTAAAATAATCCAACGTGCTCCCTTCAACATCAATAGTAACCTTTACCTTGCTCGTGTACGGATTTTTACTTGGATTCAGTTCTCTGATATTATACTCGTCCCTCATAGCTAATCTTCATAGTTTAGTCCTGTCTTTCACGTGCCCACAGGCCCACCGGAGACACATCAGGATGCCCAGGCATATACCATCCCTCATCATTGTACTCGAAGGATACAGCCCGCCATGTGCCTCCATCGAGCCGATCTGGGAGCAACACATCCATACCATGGCCACAATGAATATCCCAGCCATCCCAGGTCAGGCGATCACGCTCCGGCTCATAGCCGATCTGCAAGACTTTTCGAGACATAGTTCTCCCTCCAATCAGTCCTCATAGTGTCCCCGGCAGGACAAAACGACGATGCTGTCATTTTCAACGGTATAAACAAGTCGGTTCGTATCATCAATACGTTTACTCATGCCTTTGATCTTCCGCAGCAACTCCGCTTTTCCTATGCCCTGCACTGCCCCATCACGCTGCAGCTCCTGGAGCAGCTTATTGATCCGCTTCAGCGTTTTCTTATCCTCTGACTGCCAGTACAGGTAATCTGCCCAGGCGTCAGGCGAAAAGGTAATGTTATGTGCCATCGCCCGCCATCGCCTCCAGCTCCTCCATCGTTTTCACAATCCCAAAGCCGGCGCGCACCTGCTCCAGACCTCTTTCCAGCTTTCCAAGATAGGCAGCATTCCGCTCTGCCTTCTCCAGCTCATTAAACCGTTCCTCGCTGATGATCACCACATTTTTTTCGGCTTTTCTGGTTACAATTACCGTTTCTCCCCTGTCCGTCACTCTGTCGCAGAAATCCTTCAAGCGACCACGGGCAGTCGAAAAGTTAATTGCGATCATAGTACACACCTCCATTCCTTATTATGCGCCATATCTTGTACTATATATTGTACCATATCGAGTCAATTAAAGCAAGCACTACTTATTTCATATCCCACCACTTACGAATTGTCTTAGGATCAAGTCCGGTATCTCTATGGCAATCTGCTTTCCGTCCTTCTGGATGCTGTTGCCGCCATTCGTACACTTTCTTCTCTGCAGTCCCGCTTCCTTTTGGTCTCCCTTCCTTTACAGATTCTCCCAACTGTTTCTTCAATGTTTTCATAGTATTCATGACATGAACATGATCTCTTTGTTTTCTCCAATTTCTCTTATTAACCGGCATAGACATTCCAGAAATTTTTGCAATATCATCTCTGGGAAAGGTCACATAATCTTCATTGAACATTTCCAGAGCGCACACAATATCATCTTTCGTAAAACGGTTGATGTCCTCCACACTCATATCATCGTATCGCTGGAGTAGTCCAAAAGCATCCTCCCGAAGTTCGTCCTCGTCTATATCACATTTCTTCGCATAGATTGCCAGCGTCATAATGCCATAAAAACGATGTCCTACTTTAATCTCGTCAGCAATCCGTCTTAGCCACCAATCATAAAGGTCTCGCTTTACCGTCCAGCGTCCTCTACGCTCCTTCTTCACAATCCTGCGCTCATACCAGTCTGGATACTTCTCTTTGGCCTCAGCCAAAGATAACCGGCTCTTTTTCATAAGCGCCTGCAGGTGCTGCCGTTCACCATTGCTGGCAGGAATATAGTCCAGTAGCTTCTCCAGCTCTACCGCACCACCAAAACGATACGCCACCACAGGATAGTCCCGTCCTAACTTGGAACCGGAACCAACTACACGAAATCCCTGCAAAACGCCCTGCATTTGCGGCTCCTTAATAGACGAGGTAAACCTGTTCCATATCTGCCGGGTAAGAGAGTATTTCAGTTCTTTCAAAATCTTCTGATTGTGCGGATACATAGGGACCGGCTCCGTCAGCACATAATACAGATGCAAACCTGTTCCGCTGTTTACTATAAAGGTTGCCTTGGGAATAATATCCTTATTCATCTGGTGCAGCGTGTCCCGGAGCTGCGGCATATAAACACCGTCCAGATCAAAAACCAAAGCATAGAGATAGCGGGCATTCTTACCACTCCGCTGCCTGCCAAAATACGAAATAGGAGACATGATCGTAAAATCTGTGTTCTGGATCTCACCCAATTCCTCCAGCTCATCGGTAATCAAATGCCTTCTTGTCTTACCGTCTCCCTCAATCTCCAGCGCAACACCATTTTCCTGGCTATCCTGTTTCTTCGGTACTGTCAGTGCAATAGCGTTGCCTTTGGCATCTTCATAATGACCTTTTCGTTCAAAAGAACCTTTCGGGAAGATCTCCCGATAAAACTCATACGGCTCCACCGGCTCTAAAAACTGATCCAAATGGGCGTTCTTCTCTCGGTAAAGCGCCCGCTGCCGTTCCAGAGCGGTCTGCTGATCCGTCATTCAGTCTCCCTCGCTTTCTTTCTCAACCGCTCCCGTTCATCCGCAATCAGCTTTACATACCTCTGGCTAAAAACTTTCCGATCTGCCCTAAAATCAGCCTTTTCCTCTTCGGTCATTTCTCTGGTGTTTTCTTCAAGATAGTAAATCGTCTGCGGCACATCATAGTAATTATCCCAAATATACTGCGGCTTCAACGGATCAACCGGAATCCGCCCCCGCAGCCCCCATTGATTAACCGTTTTACTGTTTTCCGGTTTTATTCCCCGTTTCCTCGGTTGTTTCATATAAGCACCTCCAAAAGAAAAAAGAAGCAAAAAAGAAAATCCGCTGGATTTTACTTTGTGGAAAGAAACTTCCGAAGGGATTCAGTGGGATTCTCCTTGGTCAAAAGGACGTCCGGGATGGCATACAGAATGTGTCGTTATGATTCACGATGTATTTCAGCAGCCGTTGATCGATATTCACGGTGGCGGAATGGATCTGAAATTCCCGCATCACGAAAACGAAATTGCACAGTCTCAGGCTGCTTACGGTACCAGTATCGCACGTTACTGGGTGCATAACGGCATGATCAATATCAACGGAGACAAAATGTCAAAATCATTGGGAAATGTCCTTTGGGCAAAAGATCTTATTAAAGAGTACGGGGGCAATGTCATTCGCTGGATGATGCTTTCGGCACATTATCGTGCTCCTCTAAATATCAGTGAAGAAACATTGCAGAGCAGCAAGAAAGAGTATGAGCGTGTCGCAAATTCGATGAAACAGGGCTATGTGAAGCTTGGGCTCAGCAAAGCGCAGTGTAACGGGGAAATTCTGGATGAATTCTATCAGCCTTTCCTGGATGCCATGAGCGATGATCTGAATACACCGAATGCGATTGCCGCTGTGTTTGAGGCATGCAAGAAACTGAACACAGCAATCCGGCAGCGTGAACTGGATACAGCGATGGTTGCTTCATTGTTAAGAACGATGGATCAGATGATGCAGGTAATGGGAATCGAAATCCCGCGCTGCTGCATCACAGATGAAGACTGTGTACTTTATGAAACATGGCGTGCCGCAGTAAAAGAAAAGAACTTCGATCAGGCGGATCAATATCGTGCTCAGCTGATCGAAAAAGGCATTTTGTAATATGGAAATCGTAAATTACAACGGCACGGCCCTTGCTTTTATCGGTGATGCCTGGATGAGCCTGAAAGTAAGGATGTACATGCTGGAAAAAGGGTATCAGAATCCGAATGTGCTGCAGCGCCACTGCAGTGCGTGGGTATGTGCCAAAGCACAGGCTTTTATGCTGACAACTCTGGAAGAAGAAAATTTCTTTGATGAAGATGAACAGGCAATCATTCTGCGGGGGCGCAATGCAAAAACAAAAACAACAGCTAAAAACGCAGATGTGTTGACATATCGTAAATCAACAGCCTTTGAGGCGTTGCTTGGTTATCTTTATCTCTTTCATAAAGAAGAGCGGCTGGAACAGGTATGGAAAGAAATCATACGCATAGGAGAAACTTTATGACACAAATCGTTTATGGAAAAAATGTAGTTCTTCAGCTTCTGAAAGATCAAACGAAAATTCATGAGATATTGCTGATGAAAGGATTGAAGGATCAGCGTTTGATTGCTGCGGCGCAGAAAAGTCAGGCGCCGATTCGCTGGATGACGCGTGATCAGATGGATGTGAAGACAAAAAGCACGCATCATCAGGGAATTGCGGCACGGATCGATGAATATCGGACATATACGATCGAAGAACTCATTGCCGGTGTTCCGAAAGGGAAAAACGGATTGTTTGTTATGCTGGATGAGCTGGAAGATCCGCATAATCTGGGTGCCATCATGAGGAGTTGTGATGCAACAGGTGTAGATGGCATCATTATCGGAAAACATCGCAGCGTGTCACTGACACCGACCGTTGCCAAAGTAAGCACAGGTGCCATTCATACGGTTAAAGTCAGCATCGTTGCTAACTTGGCACAGACCTTGCAGCATTTGAAAGAAGAAGG
>OKTW01001060.1_pt1 | contig 10948 bp, 6 predicted proteins | sample 1606371 | NCBI WGS metagenome assembly OKTW01 (sample SAMEA3879568, study PRJEB24766) | human gut metagenome | biome: human-associated habitat; feature: feces | place: USA | collected 1985/1987
AAAAAAAGATCCGCCACTCTCCGGAGTGTGGCGAATGCACCCTCCGATAAAATGGAGGAGGTTCAATATGCGATGCTATCCCCGGAATGCACGGGGATCTTGCTCAGGCGGTTGCGGTAACCGTATCGCGGAGCCGAAGCTCCTTCGCCCGGCGGCAACCTCCCATCCGACCGGTACTTAACGCACAGTTCCTACTCCCTGCAGCATCGTTTTATGGATATTATTGTATCGATTTTTTTCGAAAAAGCAAGCCCCAATTTTGCAAATAGCGGAAAATTTTTCCGGAATGGACGGACTGCCGATAAAACGTACAGACCGATCGCGTTCTGCACCTGTAGCGGCGCTCATGGAGCGCCTTGTACGGGGTAATTAAATTGCGTGAGGGAACTGATGTACCACAGCACTACCTGACGTGTCATTCCGAGGAGCGAAGCGACGTGGGAATCTCGCAGTACACGGCAGGATAACAGGGCGATTCCGGCGAAAACGTAACTGCCTTCCCGAGATTGCCACGTCGGCCTACGGCCTCCTCGCAATGACAATTCGGGGGTGCATACCATATTAACGATACCGTGTACCAGTTGTTAGTGCCTACCGGGCGCTCACTGAGCGCCGCTACAGACGCAATTGGTGCACACCGTTTTAACGGCAGCCCTGTGCGAATCGGCAGTGCGGCGCCGGGAGCGGCATGCCGCGCCCCAACAGTTTCCTTGTAATTACGACTCACTCGACCCCTCTGTAATACAGTCCGCGGGTGCAGGCGCCGGGGTCGAACGGGGCGTTGAGGTTTGAAAGCACCGTGTCGATCTCGCCGGGGTTCTCCGTTGTGAACGACAGGCGCAGCGCCCACAGGCCGAAGCGGCGCAGGTCCTCGCGCTTGTCGAGGAGGTACAGCTTCTTGCCGTTGAGCACGACGCTGCGGCAGGTACCGCAGTCGCGCACGATGCGGAATTCCTCGCCCTTGCGGTCGATGAGCTTCACCGGCCCCGCGCCGCAGGAGCACTCGCCGGTCCGGTTGCGGATGAGGCAGTTCTCCGTGAGCATGAGCGGCAGGCGGCCATAGACGAGCATCTCTGTGGGCAGGGGCTTTGACAGGTCGCGGAGCTGCGGCAGCGTCAGCTCAAACGAGGCCGTGAGCGAGCACAGGCCAAGGTCGCGCAGCTCCGAGGCCGCGCGGGAATTCGTCAGGTTCAGGCCGAAGTCGCCCGCCGCCTCCATGCCGCGGGAGCGCAGCAGGGACAGCTGGCCGACATTGCCCGTCAGCGCCCGGCGGATGCCGAGCGAGGCGGCAAGGTCCAGCGCATCGAGCAGGCGGCGCGTCTCGCTGTCCCAGACGATGCGGGGCAGCACGACGGCAAGCGTCTGCCGCGCGGCAAGGCTGCGGAAAAAGTCCGGCCGGGCCGCGATCTCGGACAGGGGGACATACAAAACCGCGGGCTTCAGCCGCAGCAGGCGGCCGGTGATCTGCCCGGCGGACAGCACGCTCACGGTGAACACCGGCGCGGTGCGCGTGCCGAGCACGGGCGGGAGCGCGCGGTAGGACAGCAGCTGCGGCGCGGGGCGGCGCGCCCGCACGGCGGAAAGATGCGCCAGCACCTCGCGGCGCATGCGGTTGATCTCCGCGGCGGGCAGCGTCAGGCCGGGGTCGACGACGCTGCGCACGGAGCGTGCTGCATAGGGCGTGCCGCCGGTTTTGGAAAGGCGGGCGGCAAGCTCGTCCTGCGTCAGCGCGCGCCGCTCGGCGTCCTGCGGAACGGCCCCCTGCGTCTGGCAGATGTGGCCGTCGGCATCCTGCACGGCGAGCATGGCGTTCTGCCCGTGCGCGACGATGGCGTAAAAATCCACCGGCACGCGCTGGGGCTCGAGATTTTCATACGTTGCGCGGGCGGCGGCAAGCAGCTCGCGGTCCGGCCGCTCCGGCTGGCGCGTGCCGAACATCTGCGGGCCCGTGCGGCCGAGGTAATAGCCCTCCGTAAAGCCCTCGCGGGAGAAGGCGGCGCGCAGCGCGGAAAGGTCCGACGAGCGGACCTCGCGGCCGTCGAGCGCGGCGCGGTAGATGCCCGTGACGATGGCGACATACTCCGGGCGCTTCATACGGCCCTCGAGCTTCAGGCTGGCCACGCCCATGCGCGCCAGCTCGCCGAGGTAGCGGATGAGGCAATTGTCCTTCAGGCTCATGGGATAGCGGTTTTCAAACCGGCCGTAGCCATAGGGCAGGCGGCAGGGCTGGGCGCACTGGCCGCGGTTGCCGGAGCGGCGGCCGATGACGGCCGACATATAGCACTGCCCGGAATAGCACATGCACAGCGCGCCGTGGGCGAAGACCTCGATGCGCACGGGGCTGTTGCGGCAGATATAGGCGATCTCCTCGCGCGGAAGCTCGCGCGAGAGCACGACGCACGAAAAGCCGAGCGCGGCAAGCTCGCGCACGCCCTCGAGCGAGTGCACCGTGAGCTGGGTGGAGGCATGCAGCGCCAGCTGCGGGGCGATCTGGCGGGAAAGGGCCGCCACGCCGAGGTCCTGCACGATGAGGGCGTCGACGCCTGCGCGGGCCGCGGCCGTGATATGCTCCGCGACCTTCGGCAGCTCGCGGTCCGTGACGAGGGTATTGAGCGTCAGGTAGACCCGCACGCCGCGCACATGGCAGTAGCGCACCGCCTCCGGCAGCTCGTCCAATGTGAAATTGCGCGCACCTGCGCGGGCATTGAACCCCTCCGCGCCCAGATAGACCGCATCCGCGCCGTTGCAGACGGCGGCGTGCAGCGCATCAAGGGACCCGGCGGGGGAGAGCAGTTCGAGCATGGCGGAAACTCCGTTTATCAACATTCCGGCATCAGCCGGGAGAAAAGTGTAAATTTAGTGAATACTGAAAACTGAATCATTTCATGCGGCGACGGGCCGATGGTGCATTGGCCCGTTGGTACGCGTTGTAATTGGCCCGTTGGTACGCGTTGTAGGGGAGGGGACAGCCCGGCCCGGCGATAAATTGACGATTTGTACAGGCTGCCGTTAAAATGGCACGCACCAATTGCGTCTGTAGCGGCGCTCAGTGAGCGCCTTGCAGGCTGACAAGTTATAGGGTGGCATCGCCGACCGTGTCGACTACCAGATTTGTCATTCCGAGGAGCGAAGCGACGTGGGAATCTCCTGCAGCCGGTTACGTTTTCGCCGAGGCCCACTTGTTATCCGGCATGGTACTGCAAGATTGCCACGTCGGCCGTTGGCCTCCTCGCAATGACACATCAGGGAGGTACGGCGGTGCACCAGAGCCCTTCTGCGGTTGAATATTCCCCTGCAAGGCGCTCACTGAGCGCCGCTACAGACGCAATCGGTTTGTACCTTTTATCGATGCCCTGTACCAATCGATGGTGCGACGCGGGGCATGCCCCTCCCCTACAATGGCCCGTGCGAAAAGGCCGTACGAGCCCGATAAATGTTCGATTTTTATTATAGCATAAACCCTGAGTAAAATGCTACAATCCGGCGGGAAATTTCGCCGAAAAATGTCGGGCCGATTCGGCAATTTCACCAGAGCCGGGCCTGCGCCGCGTGGGGAGGCAAAGTGGAGCGCATGCCCCGTTGGTAGACATAATCCCGCGCCCTGTTTGCAGGCCTGTGCACATTTCCTTGAGTTATCCCCAGTTTGCACAGGTTTATACACAGGGATTTTGGGCTGTGCAGGCCGTCTCCCCGCCCGAAATCCGGGGACTTTGCCCACAAAGCGGCAAAAATTTTGGCGTTTTCCACAGCCTGTGCAGGAAGCCGTGCCCCGGCCTGTTCAAAAATGCCGTTATGGGGTTCCGACAAAAAAGGAGACGGCCCGCCGCAGGAATTTGTTTGCTTTCCGGAGGAAAACATATGGACGAATGCGGAAAGATTTGATATAATGGGGCCGTATTCCCATGTGAAAGGAGCCGTATGCCATGATTGGAATGTCCGCAGTGATCTTTATTCCGGACGATACGGCAAAAACCGGATATCCGCAGCCCCTGATGCTGCAGAGCGTCATGGGCGCGCCGCTGCTCGCGTGGCTGGCGAACGCTCTGTTCGACAGCGGTGTCGGGCGCTTCTTTTTGGTCTGTCACGACCGCTATGTCGAGGCGGCCCGCGCGTGCCTGCCCGCCGAAGCGGAGGTCATGACCACGATGGACAGCGATCCCGCGGACCTGCTGCATGTATTCCTTTCCACCGCAGAGGACGCGGAGCACACCATCACCGTCGTCACCGGCCCGGCCGTCTATCTGCCGCAGCTCGCCCCGCAGGCCGCAGGGCGCTTCCCGCGCGTCTACGGTGTCTCCCGCGAGGAGCTGATGCAGGCGCTCGACGAGCATTTCTCCTTTGCCCGCTTCCTGCTGGACAACGGCTCCCCCATGAACGAGGAGCAGGCCATGTATTCCGTCGCCTCCCCGGCCGAGCTGCCGGAGATCGCGGGCCTGCTGCAGCGCAACCGCCTGCTGGCCCTCGCCCGCACGGGCGTGGAGATCTATGACGCGTCCAGCTGCTATGTCGAGCCGTCCGTGCGCGTCGCTCCCGGCGCGCGCCTGCTGCCCGGCACGATGCTGCGCGGCAAAACCGTCATCGGCGAGGAGGCCGTCATCGGCCCGTGGAGCGTCATCGACGATTCCGTCATCGGCGCGCGCGCCGTGGTGAACGCCTCGCAGGTGCGCGAGTCCCGCGTGGGGCAGGATGCCGTCGTCGGCCCCTATGCCAGCGTGCGCGGCGGCTGTGAGCTTGGCCGCAGCGTCCGGGCAGGCAGCTTTGTCGAGCTGAAGAACGCCCGTCTGGGCGAAAATACCCAGGTGCCTCATCTGGCCTACCTCGGCGACACCGAGTCCGGCGCCAACTGCAACTTCGGCTGCGGCGTGGCCACCGCGAACTTCGACCGCGTGCAGAAGCACGAGACCGTCGTGGGCGAGGGCGCCTTCATCGGCTGCAACACCGCCCTCATCGCCCCGCTGCAGGTCGGCAGCGGTGCTTACATCGGCGCAGGCTCCACCATCACGGAGGACGTCCCCGCGCAGGCGCTCGGCATTGCCCGCGCCCGCCAGTCCAACAAGAAGGAATGGGCCGCAAAGCACAAGAAATAATCCATCGCGCTCGCAAAATATTGAGCGCCGTGCGGATGCGGCGCTCGGAAAATAGAGAGGTAACGAAATGATTGCTCACGGAAAAGAGATCAAGGTCTTCACTGCGAATGCCAACGTGCCCTTCGCAAAAGGAATCTGTGCCGAGCTGGGGCTGGACCTCGGCGACAGCACCGTGACCGCCTTTGCAGACGGTGAGGTCTCCGTCTCCATCAACGAATCCGTCCGCGGCTGCGACGTGTTCGTGGTGCAGTCCACCTGCAAGCCCGTCAACAACAACCTGATGGAGCTGCTCATCATGATCGACGCCTTCCGCCGCGCCTCCGCAGGCCGCATCACCGCGGTCATTCCGTACTTCGGCTATGCCCGTCAGGACCGCAAGGCCAAGGGCCGCGACCCCATCTCCGCCAAGCTGGTGGCGAACCTCATCACCCGCGCGGGCGCTGACCGCGTGCTGACGATGGACCTCCACGCCGCGCAGATTCAGGGCTTCTTCGACATCCCCGTGGACAACATGCTCGGCAACCCGCTGTTCACCCGCTACTATATGTCCAAGTTCGACGAGAAGCTCTTCAACCACGATGAGTTCTGCGTCGTTTCGCCGGACGTCGGCTCCGTCGCCCGCTCCCGCACGTTCGCGGCCAAGGTCCACATGGGCCTTGCCATCGTGGACAAGCGCCGTCAGCGCGCCAACATGTGCGAGGTCATGAACATCATCGGCGACGTCGAGGGCAAGACCTGCATTCTGTTTGACGACATCGTCGACACGGCCGGTTCCCTGTGCAACGCCGCCGAGGCCATCAAGACCATCGGCAAGGCCAAGGCCGTCTATGCCTGCGCCAGCCACGGCGTGCTCTCCGGCAACGCCACGCAGCGCATCGAGGACAGCTGCATCGAGGAGCTCATGGTGCTCAACACCATCCCGCTGCCCGCAGATTACACCGGTAAGAAGATCCACCAGCTCGATGCCTCGCCGATCTTCGCCAAGGCCATCACCCGCATCTATAACGAGACGTCGATCTCGAGCCTGTTCTGATGCTGTTTTCCAAAGCGCCCGCCTGCGGCTGGCTCGTCGTGGGTCTGGGCAATCCCGGCCTGAACTATGCCCGCACGCGGCACAACGTCGGCTTCCGCGCCGTCGATGCGCTGGCGGAAAAGCTCGGCGTGAAGATCGACCGCGCCCGCTTCCGCGGCCTGACCGCGCAGGCATCCGCGGGCGGCGAGAAGCTGCTGCTGCTCAAGCCGCAGACGTTCATGAACGACTCCGGCCTGTCCGTGATGGACGCGGCGCGGTTCTACAAGCTGCCGCCCGAGCGCGTGCTCGTTCTGTTTGACGACATTTCCCTTCCGGTCGGCCGTCTGCGCATCCGCGCGGACGGCTCCGCCGGAGGCCACAACGGCATCAAGTCCATCATCGGCGGGCTGAACAGCCAGAGCTTTCCCCGCGTGAAGATCGGCGTCGGCGCGAAGCCGCATCCCGATTACGATCTGGCGGACTGGGTTCTGTCGAATTTTACCGGCCCGGAGGACAAGCTCATCACCGAGGCGGCCGCCCGGGCCGCCGAGGCCGCGCTGGAGATCATCGCCCGCGGCGTCCCCGCCGCCGCAAATGATTATAACGGCGCGGGCCCGCAGTAAACGATCGTAGGGGCGGGGACAGCCAGACCCGGCACTGCGCTGGCAACTCGTACAGGGTAACGTCATCATGGTGAACGCCCCCGAATTGTCATTGCGAGGGCGCTTTGCGCCCGTGGCAATCTCGCAGTACCATGTTGGATAACAAGTGGGCCTCGGCAAAAAACGTAACCGGTTGCAAGAGATTCCCACGTCGCTTCGCTCCTCGGAATGACAAGTTTGAAGGTCTTGTGCCACGGAATTCACACTTCAAAACCTGCAACTGCTAAAGGCGCTCACTGAGCGCCTCTACAGACGCAATCGGTGCACAGCGTTTTCACGGCAGCCGGTACGAACCATGAGTGCCTCCCCGAGATTGCACCCCAAGGGCACTTCCTCGCGCTTCGCGCTCAGGGCGCCACGTCGGCCGTTGGCCTCCTCGCAATGACAAATCGGGGGCCCCTACCGTTTTTACGATAGCCGGTTCGAATCGGCGGTTTACCGCCGGGCCTGGCTGTCCCCTCCCCTACAAAACAAATCATATCTGAAATTCTGACGGAAAGTGGGAAAATCCCTGCTTTCCGCATTTTGACATGCTCAAAATTCCTTTTTCCGGAGGTGTATCATGGAGCTGATCCTCGATCTTCTGCGGCGGCTGCCCGATTATCCCCGCCTGCGGACCGCGCTGGAGAGCGCGCAGGCCGTCGGCGTGTCCGGTGCGGCGCAGATCAACCGTTCCCATCTCATCGCGGCAGAGGGCCGCACGGCGCACGCAGAGTGAGCTTGCCGCCTTCCTCGGCGCGGAGGCCCCTATCCTGCCGACGCGCGACCTGATGTTTTATGACGCCTCCGCCATCTCGCGCGGCTGGGAGCAGCAGCGCCTGCGCTGCCTTTACGATCTGGCGCGCGGCAAAACGCCCCTGCTTCTGACGACGCTCGAGGCGTTTTCCCTGCGCACGATGCCGAAGGCGCAGCTGTTCTCCGCCGCGATGCGCCTGCTGCCCGGCGCGCAGCTCGAGCTGGAGGAGCTGATCTCCCGCCTGGTGCACGCGGGCTACTCCCGCTGCTCCCTCGTGGAGGGCGCGGGCCAGTTCAGCGTGCGCGGCGGCATCGTGGACATCTTCTCCCCGGCGGAGGAGCGCCCGGTGCGTCTGGAATTCTTCGGCGACGAGATCGACACCATGGGCTATTTCGACCCCGTCACGCAGCGGCGCGTCGAAAATGCCGATGAGCTCGTCATCCTGCCCGTGGCCGAGACGCTGCCTGCCCTGCACCCCGGCGGCATCGAGGGGCTGGCGCGGGAGCTGGACGGCCTGCTGGCCCGCCAGCGCCGCCGCAAAACGCCGAACGAGGCTCTGATGCGCACGCTGCAGGCTGACGCCGACGCGCTGCGGGGCGGCCTTGCCTTCTCGGCGGCCGACCGCTATCAGGCCCTCATCTATCCTGAGTTCGCCTGCGCGGCGGACTACCTGCCCGCCGAGGCGCTGGTGTTCTTCTGCGACCACGGCAACCTCCGCCGCAGCGCGCAGCGCGCGCAGGAGGAGCTGGGCATGATGCTCGACAGCCTGCTGCAGTCCGGCCTGCTGTGCGGCGAGCTGTGCGATTTTTCCGCAGACTGGGAGCAGCTGTGCGGCCGCGTGGCCGGGCACGGCGCGGCGTTCTTCGACTCGTTCCTCGCCGCGAGCTACCCGCAGAGCCTGCAGCCGTCGCTGCTCGTGAATGTCACGGCCAAGCAGCTGCCGTCCTACGGCGGCAATCTGGATGCGGCAGCCTCGGACCTCGCGTTCTATCAGAAAAATGACTATGCCTCCCTTGTGCTGTGCGGCAACCGCCGCCGCGGCGAGATCCTCGCCCAGCAGCTGCGGGAGAAGCATCTTTCCGCCTTCCTCGCCTTCCCGCTGGCAAAGCTTCCCGCGCCGGGACAGATCCTGCTGACGGACGGCGCGCTTCCGTTCGGCATGGAATACCCCGACCTGCGCTTTGCCATCCTGACGGAAGGCCAGCTGCTGGCGCAGACCGCTCAGAAACCGCGCAAAAAGCATCAAAAAGCGACCAATCGGCAGAAGCTCAGCTCGTTTACGGACCTTTCGCCGGGCGACCTCATCGTGCATGAGTACCACGGCATCGGCCGCTATGTCGGCATGGAGCAGATCCGCGTCGACGGCATCGTCAAGGACTATGTCAAGATCGCCTATCAGGGCACGGACACGCTGTATGTCCCGGCGACGCAGCTCGACCTCATCTCCAAATACATCGGCGGCGGCGAGGACACGGTCGTCAGGCTCAACAAGCTCAGCGGCGACCAGTGGCAGAAGACGAAGGCCCGCGCAAAATCCGCGGCCAAGGACCTTGCCGCCGGGCTCATCCAGCTCTATGCCGAGCGCAGGCGCCGCATGGGCTATGCCTTCGCGGCCGACACGCCGTGGCAGGCGGAGTTCGAGGATAACTTCCCCTACGCCGAGACGGACGATCAGCTGCGCTGCATCGAGGAGATCAAGGCGGACATGGAGTCGCCGCAGCCTATGGACCGCCTGCTGTGCGGCGACGTCGGCTTCGGCAAGACCGAGGTCGCGCTGCGCGCGGCCATGAAGGCCGTGCTCGACGGCAAGCAGGTCGCCATCCTGGTGCCGACGACCGTGCTGGCGCAGCAGCACTACACGACGGCCCTCAACCGCTTCCGCGGCTTCCCCGTGAACATCGGCGCGCTTTCGCGCTTTTCCACCCCGCAGCAGCAGCGCAAGGTCCTGTCCGACCTGCGCACGGGCACGCTCGACCTCGTGGTCGGCACGCACAAGCTGCTGCAGAAGGACGTGGAGTTCCACGACCTCGGCCTTCTCATCGTGGACGAGGAGCAGCGCTTTGGCGTGACGCACAAGGAAAAGCTCAAGGAGCTGGCCCGCGGCGTCGACGTGCTCACGCTCTCGGCCACGCCCATCCCGCGCACGCTCAATATGGCCCTGTCCGGCCTGCGCGACATGTCCACCATTGAGGAGCCGCCGCATGACCGTTACCCCGTGCAGACGTTCGTGCTGGAATATGCCGAGCCGGTGCTGATCGACGCCATGCGGCGCGAGATCGAGCGCGGCGGGCAGGTGTATTATCTGCACAACCGCGTCGAGAGCATCGAGCAGTGCGCCGCGCGCATCAAGCGCGCCCTGCCGGACGCCGAGATCGCCGTCGCCCACGGCAAAATGAGCGAGGAGGAGCTCAGCGACGTCATGCAGCGCATGGACGAGGGCGAGGTGCAGATCCTCGTCTGCACGACCATCATCGAAACGGGCATCGACATTCCGAATGTCAATACCTTGATCATTGAGGACGCCGATAAGCTCGGCCTTGCCCAGCTGCATCAGATCCGCGGGCGCGTCGGCCGCAGCAGCCGCCATGCCTATGCCTACCTGACGTTCCGACGCGGCAAGGTCCTCACGGAGGTCGCCGAAAAGCGGCTGAACGCCATCCGCGACTATGCGGAGTTCGGCTCCGGCTTCAAGATTGCCATGCGCGACCTCGAAATTCGCGGCGCGGGCAACCTGCTCGGCGCGGCACAGTCCGGCCACATGATCTCCGTCGGCTATGACCTCTACCTCAAGCTGCTCGAGGAGGCCGTGCTCGAGGAGCGCGGCGAGCCGTCGCCGGAGGAGAGCGCCTGCACGGCCGACCTCGACGTCACGGCGAACATCGACAAGGCCTATGTGACCTCGGGCGAGCAGCGCATGGACCTCTACCGCCGCATGGCGGGCATCCGCTCGCAGAGCGATGCCGACGAGCTGCTCGACGAGATCGTCGACCGTTACGGCGACCCGCCCAGGGGCGTCATGAACCTCATCGACATCGCCCTGCTGCGCGCCCGCGCCAGCGCCGCCGGCATCCGCGACATCGCCCAGAAGGGCCGCACGCTCCGCTTCCGGCTGGCGCAGTTCGACTTTGCCGTCGTCTCCCGCGTGGCCGGGCAGTACCAGAAGCGCATGTTCGTCGAGCCGAAGAGCGACGAGCCTGCCATCACGCTCCAGCTGACCGCGAAGGAGGATCCCCTGCAGGCCGCGGAGAGGTTCGTGAAGACCTATCAAGGAGAATAGAAGCTGCACGCTTTGCAGCACCGAGCCATGCGGCAAGAGCAACACGGGATACAGCGGTGTACAGACACGGTGCACAATTCCTTGTCTTGCGATAGTTCGGTGAATCATAACGTGCTTCGGTCGTCCGCAATGGGGAGCGGAAAGCCGTAATTGCCGTCCTCCATCCCGAACCCG
>OKTW01001063.1_pt1 | contig 10914 bp, 8 predicted proteins | sample 1606371 | NCBI WGS metagenome assembly OKTW01 (sample SAMEA3879568, study PRJEB24766) | human gut metagenome | biome: human-associated habitat; feature: feces | place: USA | collected 1985/1987
GCTTTACGAACAACGAGGGCGTCATCGTCATGGCGGCGACCAACCGCGCCGACATCCTCGATAACGCGCTGCTGCGCCCCGGCCGCTTTGACCGGCGCGTGTATATGGGCCTGCCCGACATCAAGGGCCGTGAGGAGATCCTGAAGGTCCATGCCCGCGGCAAGCCGCTGGGCGACGATGTCGATCTCAAGAGCATCGCGCGCGGCACGGCCGGCTTTGCCGGCGCAGATCTGGAGAACCTGCTCAATGAGGCTGCCATCATGGCCACGCGCAGCAAGCGCCGCTTCATCATGCAGGCGGATATCGACGAGGCGATCCTCAAGGTCGTCATGGGTCCGGAGAAGAAGAGCCGCATCGTGTCCGAGCGTGCGCGCCGCCTGACGGCGTACCACGAGTCCGGCCACGCGATCGCGTCGTTCTTCCTCAAGAACGCCGACCCCGTGCACGAGATCACCATCATCCCGCGCGGTGCTGCCGGCGGCTTCACGTGGTACCGCAAGGCGGAGGACGCGGAGGACTTTACCTCCCGCGGCGAGATGTTCGACAGCATCGTCTCCGCGCTCGGTGGCCGCATTGCCGAGCAGCTCTTCCTCGAGGATATTTCCACCGGTGCGTCCGGTGACATCCAGCAGGCGACGAACATCGCCCGCGACATGGTCATGAAATACGGCATGTCGGAGAAGCTCGGCCCCATCTCGTTCGACGATTCGAGCCACAGCATCTTCATCGGCCGCGACTTCGGCACCACGAAGAGCTACTCCGAGGAGACTGCCGCCACGATCGACGAAGAGGTCAAGCACATCTTCGATCAGGCCTACGCCAAGTGCGAGGCGCTGCTGCGCGAGCATGCCGATCTGCTGACCGGCCTCGCGGAGTACCTGCTCATCCACGAGACGATCGAGGGCGATGATTTCCGCTACTATTGCGAGCACGGTGTCATGCCCGTCCACCCGGACGACACCATCGAGCCGCCGGCGAAGGTCATCCGCAGAATGGACGAGGCCCCCGAGGCCCCGCAGCCGGACGTGGAAGCCCCGGCCCAGCCGACGGACGGCGCCGCACCGGAGGACGGCAGCGACAAAACCGAATGATGTACGAAAGGGCGGGGGACTTTTTTCGTGAAAGGAGAAACTACCGTGCTCTATACCTTTGGCGGGAAAGCCCCGCAGGTCGACCCGACGGCGTTTGTCAGCGCGAGCGCGGAGCTCATCGGTGATGTGATTGTCGGCCCGCGCTGCTATATCGGCCCCTTTGCCGTCATCCGCGCCGACGCCTCGCGCATCGTGCTTGAGGAGGAGGTCGCGGTCGAGGACGGCGTCATCATCCACACCGGCGGGGAGGACCCCGTCGTGACTATTTCGCGCCGCGTGACCATCGGCCACGGCGCGATCATCCACGCGCGCGCCATCGGGCCGGAGGCCAGCATCGGCATGGGCGCGGTGCTCAGCCTCTGCAGCGAGATCGGCGCGGGCAGCGTCGTGGCCGAGTCGGCGCTCGTGCCGCAGGGCAAGATCATCCCGCCGGAGACGCTCGTCGCAGGCGTGCCCGCAAAGCCGCTGCGTGAACTGACCAACAAAGACCGCACCGACTGGCGTGAGACGAAGGACTGGTACGTGCGCATAGCGGCACAGTATCTTGACCCGGACAACTATCACCCGGTGAAGTGACGGCTTGAAATGGCCGGGCACGGAAGCCTTGATATGGCCGATGGACGGCTGCGGCAAAACCGAGTGTATACGAAAGTGGATCATTCTTGCAATCATCATTTTTGCTTTGATCGTCATCTATGCGAAAAGTGACGATACGCCAGAAAGTGAGATCACTGCGATCGTGGAGGCGGCAGACAGCGGAGACCCTTCGGCACAGCAGAAATTGAGTCGTTACTTCAGCAAAGGCCTGACGGCTGAAAAGTACAATGAAATTCGAAGAAAAGTATATCTTTTAAATCACAGGACGGCGATATCGTCGCGCAGTATTGGCTTGGGCTGATAGACGAATATGAGCGAAGGGCCGGAATGGCGGACAAAAGCCGCTGAAGACAGAAACACCGAAGCCATGGAGAGACTCTATTGGGGATCAGACGACTTAGGCATGGATAAAGAAAAAGCGCGATACTGGCTCGTGAAGGCGGCGGAATCCAACCCGAAGGCGATGGTGAGCTTGGCGCTGAAATACTATGTGGATGACAAAGTAGATGAAGCCCTTGCGCTGTGTATCAAGGCGGAAGATATGAGTTGCGGCCAAGCGAAGGTGAAAGCCGATCGCCTCACCGCGCAGATCTATGGAGATATGTCATTCGCGGGGTATGATCCCGAAAAGCAGAAAGCGTATCTTCTCAAAGCGCTGAACGTGAAACCTGCACCGACGGATAACGGTTTTGACGATGAATACGCACAAGCGGCGTCGCTGCTGAGGGCGTGGTTTCAGGAGAGAAATACGAACAGCCCGTCGGAGAGCAATGTGAAAAACGCGGCGTATTGCGCGGTCATTGCGGCTGTGCTGGATCGGGATTACGCAGACAGGCTGAGCGAATTTGCGATTCGTCAGTCGGAATTCGATGCATGGGCAGTGGACGCAAGAAATTACAATTTTCATCTGCCGTGCTGAACAGTCCCCGGAGGAACCACCAACCGTGCGTTCCTCCGGGGTTTTGCATGGCTCGGCGTTTCGCCGGAGAATCGTGCTTGCACTTTGCGCCTGCGGATGATACAATACTTTGTTGAAAATAAAAAGGGAGGATTTCCTTTATGAAATTAGGTATCGGAGGACCGCTACCTGATTTTATATCTCAATAATCCTCAATAAATACGAATATTACTTGATTTGAAGCGGATTTTGGAACAAACCAACCATATATAACTTCATGTTTTCCTATGCTACTCTATACGAAAATGGCGTAAAAATGGCGTAGAGAAAACTTACACAAGGGATATAGGAACGCCGCTGCTACAAATCAGTTTTCCAACAGGTGTGGGACGCTAACAACTCCCACACCTGTTTTTTTGTTGTCTTTCGGGGCAAATATCGGGGATATTATCGCTTGTGCGCCGTTTATTTTTCCCTGCCATATTACCACCCTACATTTCACTTATCCGCCCCTTGTGCGTTACAATCTGCAAATACCCGCCTTTATTTAAGCAAGGGGCAAGCCCATAATGAGCTTGCCCCACTGTCATTCGGAAGTTCAGACGGTGAACAATTCGTTCACCGATTTATTCCTCGCTTTCACTATCGCTGGCGGTATTTCTATAATCCTCCTGCACACCCTCGGAGAGATCAAAACACATCGTTTTTGCGTCTGCGACCCAAAAGCCACGCACACGATAGCGTTTATCGCTTTGCCAAACGCCCTCCATAGCGGCACGAATGGGGTCAACCAGATTCTTGTTGGTGATGCTGACCGTGGCTTTCTGCTCACCCTTCGGCTTGGAGAACTTGTAGCCCCTCTGCTCACTACTCTTGCACATACGAACCGCAAAAACCTTGTTCTTTGCGTCAAGCTGGCACAGGACAAAAGCAGGATAGTTCAGGTCATCAAGTACCTTTTTCGTAAAGGTGACACCGTTCTGGTTAATGAAAATGTCGGGGTATGCGTTGGTGTTCGCATCGAGGACCTCAAAGTTCAGCGCGTTAAAATCAAATTTCATAATGGATTTTCCTTTCGGTATTAGAGATTTTTCAGTTCTTTCAGCAGTTCGCGGCGTTCCGAAGCTGTCCAGCGCGGGTCTAAAATGATATACCCTCTGAAATACTTGTCTTTGGAACGTGTGACTGTGAACCGCTTTGGCATAGCGTGCAGCCTTGCCGATTTGCCGGGTAGTGGCTTTTCGTCTAAAATCTGTTGCACCTTTTGCCAATCGGATTTTTTTATGATTGCTGTGTGGTGTTCCTCTTTGAAATACTTGTTGAGCATAGTGTTTTTCACCGACTTATGCTCCCGAAAATCAATCGTACAAGTTTTCTGCATGAGTGCGTCCCCGCAATATTTCTCGTTTCGGAGAATACCGCGAATAGTAGCAGCCCGCCAAAAATCTTTCCCTTTAGGCGATTTGATGCCTTGTTCGGTCAGCGCGGCGGCAATTTCTGCGGGGGTTGCACCTTCCAAACAGCTTTCGTAGATGTACTCAACAATCTTTGCTTCTGTTGGCTCGATCAGCAATCGCCCGAAGTGGTCCCAATAGTAGCCAAGCGTGTTTATCACCGAGAATTGGTAGATACCCTCTGCCATGCGCCAGCGAATACCGTTTTTGATGGCTTCGCTCTTTTGCTGTGATTCCAATTCTGCAAGTGCTGACAAGACCGCTATTAGTAGATTGTTGCTGCCATCCCCGATAGAGGACAGCCCCTCGCTTTCAAACCGCACCGGAACAGGTGGAGCCAAGGCGTTCAGAGTACGCAAATTGTTCAGAATATCAACCGTATTTCTACCAAAGCGATTTATGCCCTTTGTCAAAATTAGGTCAATCTTGCCTGCTTTTGCGTCATCAATCATGTCCTTAAACCCCTGCCGCTTGTTCGTGGAAGTGCCGCTTACGCCGTAATCTTGATAGATTTTTACTAACTCCCAATCGGGGTTGCTCTCGATTTTGGATTTGAAATAGACAATTTGCATCTCGAAACTGCCTACTTGCTGTTCTTCCTGTGTGCTGACACGGACATAAGCTGCAACACGCATTTTTCGGGTGGTCTGCCCTTGCGCTTGGACGATTGGGGGCGGCGGTATTACAATTACACCGCCGCTTTCCCGATTTTTGCGGATTCCGTCATGTATGCGCTCCTTGCGTTCTTCCCGATTATCGGCACGAGTCTTTTTTCGGCGGGACTGCTCTATCTCTTGAGGGTCAAGTTTCTTTGCCATATAAGCCCTCCCTTGCAGATATACGGATATTCCCGATGTGGTTCATAGGCGGCGCACCTCCTCGCTTACTGTTTTTCATTGGACAATTAACCTCCTTGCTGATTGTTATTTATGACTACCCGGCGGCGCATGAGCCGGGGGTCACACAAAAGAAAACGAGCAGCAGAATTGCTCCTGCTGCCCGAATCGGCACTGCTTCTTATCGGGGGTAGATTTTATCGCCCCCTGCAAGTGACGGATATATGGTTATTTGTTTTACAATGCCTTAACCGTGTCGATAAACTGGCTCATACTCACCGCACCCGGCAAGAGGTTTTCGTCATTCTCAAACACCATGTAATAGCGGAAATCCTTGCCCGCCGCTGTTCTCCACGCTTGCCCGAGTGCAATCTTCTCCCTGCTGTCATCGTTTTTCAGATGTTCGCCCTTGGTTTCCGCGCAGATGAGCTTGCCGCTTTGGGTCATAATCAGAATATCGGGGTAGTGCTTGATAAAGCCGTTGATGGCAAAGTCTTGCCGTGCAATATTCCTGTGCCACCAGCGGACATTCGGCAAGGCGGTCAACTCTACAATCAACTTCTGTTCCAGTTTGTTCATGTCACCGTCCTCTGCTGCATACAGAGAACGGGCATATATGTCGGTATATGTGGCAGGATGGATAGAGGGGCGCAGACGGAAATGGGGCTTGCAGACGATGCGCTCCGTTTCCAGCCACTTTTCAAAGGTTTCCCGATAGTGGGCTTCCAGCAGCGTTTCAATTTTGGCGCGGATCTTCGCCGCATAGCCCAGCGGGGCTTTCTCCATCGCGGCGAGCTGTGCCTTGTCCATATCGTCCACGATACGATTTATGTAGGCTTTCAGTTCGGCGGCGTCCACCATGTTCAGCTTGTTAAGCTGATTGAACATCATATCCTTGCATTGACGCACTCGGCTTTCCGGCGGCAGATTGTTGAACCACTCCTTAAAATACCGCTGCTCGGCGCTCTCCATCTTGAACACCTTTGGCAAACCGCCGTCCTGCTCCCGCACGTCGATTTCGCGGATTTCATCGTCTGCGGCGGCAAAATCAATATCGTATGCCTTGCCCTTGAGGGTAAAGCCCTCTGCCAGCATTTCCTTGTCCAGCAGTTCAAAAGATCCGTCAGTAAACAAAGATTGCTCAACTTTCAGGAAAAACTGCGGGATTTGCAGCGTTTCAATATCCTCCCGGAACTGCGGGTTTACTTGGAATGATTTCACTTTATCCCGCACCTCCCACGGAAGATTGTCCATCATCGGGTCATTGTCTGTCTGTTGGATAGCGTCTGTATATGCCTTTTCGACCTCTGCGGCAGCGTCCAGCATGGTGTCGGCTTTCGGGGCGATTTCAGGCGTTTGCGCCTGTTCTCTGCGCCGCTCCAACTCTGCCCCGATAGATTTCCCATCCAGCCCTGAAAAATCGTCCTCGGCGGTTTCCAAAGGGGTTTCCATTTCAGGACACCCTTGCTGGTCAGGTAAGGTAATTTGTTCCGCTGGCTGTTCGGGAACCTGCGGTTTTGCGGACTCGCCGATTCGATAGTCCTTATCGCTGAATCCTGCGCTGTTCAAGCCCCTGACGATATGCGCCACAGTATTGTTGAAGTCGTTGGAAGAAGTCAGCACATAGGACATATTGAGTGCGCTTTGCGTATGCTGGCTCGTATGGGGCAGACGGAGAATCCGTCCCAAAATCTGTTCCACGTCAACCTGACTTGTTTTGTTGGCAAGGGACGCAAGAATATAGGCAAAGGGGCAGTCCCAACCCTCTTTCAGCGCATTGACCGTGATGATATAGCGAATAGGGCAGTTTGGGGACATCAAATCGGTGTTTTTTAGTTCGTTCACATCGGCGGTACGAATGGCAATTTGTTCGGCGGGAATCCCGGCGTCCACCAGCTTGTCCCGCAGCTTTTCAAAGGTGGTCGCGTCCTCCTTGCCCTTCGGCTGTGCCTGAAACAGCGCGATAGGGCGGATATATTTGCCCGTTTTGGCGTACTCCGTATTTGCGATTTCTTCCAGCTTGTTCCGCAGGTCGATCGCGTCAATCAGTACCTCGGATTGACTGTCCCGGTTATAGACGATAACGGGCAGCTTTACCATGTGTTCGTTTTTCAGCTGCACCGCGTCCACATAGGAAATGATATTGCTCTCCTTTTTCGGCGTGGCGGTCAAGTCCAGCACAAAGCAGGGATTGAAGTTTTCCAGCATTTCAAGGCTCAATTCCGACCGGGCATGGTGGCTTTCGTCCACGATGACAAGCGGGTTAAGCTGGTTGATAATCTGGAACAAGGCGGTTTCGTCCGCTTTTTCAATGGGGCTATCGGGCTTGCCCAGCACCTTTGCAAACTCGGCAAGGTTGCTGTTCTCCTGATAGGCTTTCAAGACCTCCTTGCCGCGACCACGGAACGAATCGTAGGACAGCACCATAACCGACAACTGCTCTGTTACAGCGGTGGGGTTGAAGTTCTGACCGTTCAAAAGCTCCTGCTTGGTGTAGACCTCCACACGCCCGCCGAAATCCACGTCGATTTTCTGACGGTAGGGGTGGGAGGTGTCTTTCAGGGCTTTCGCCGTCTGCGTCAGAATCGCGTCCGACGGAACAAGCCACACGACCGCCTTTGTCTTGGTAACGGGGAGCGCGTCAAAGATAGGGCGAACGGCGTTGCAGGCAATAAAGGTCTTGCCGCCGCCTGTCGGCACCTTGAAGCAGAGGTTCGGAACACCGGGTATAACGTTTTGGTATAGCCCTAAAGTCGGGGCTGATTTCTCCTGCCAGAACAGACGAAACGCCGCTGCGTCACTCTTTGTTTCGTTCAGCAGTTCCAGATAGCGGGTCAAGTCCGCTATCACCTTTTTCTGATATGTTTTCAGTTCCATATAGCGAACACCCCCTTACAATCTGCTAATATCGCGCGGAATCTTTTTGAATGTGACGCCCATTTTTGCCAGCTTGTCCTCGCTGATGGAGCAGCGGTCGGCATAGATCACCGTGCCGTCCGCCTTTTCCGTGATGGTGGAGAGAAACGCATAGTCCAGCACCGTCACGCGCTGCGGCTCGTAGTAGAAGTAATAGCCTGTGCTGTTGTGCTTGCCGAGGTAATACGGATTGCCGCCGCTGGGCGGGGCGTAGGGCTGCTTGGTTTCCATGAACCAGATGTATTCCCGGATTTTCTCCGGCGCAACGGCTTCATTCAGGCAATCGCCCACAAGCAGCGGTTCGCCCAAGTCATAGAAGCTGAAATTGCCACCCGTACCCTCTACGGCGTTTTTGCCCTCGCCGTAGCCCTTGATAACACGTTTCACGCGCTCGGCGGTGATGCTGTCGGCGTAGTCCATCATCTCAATTAAGATGAAGTGACGATTACCGTTGTCCGCTTTGTTGGCGTTCAAAACTGCATGTGCGGTTGTCCCAGAGCCAGCGAAGGAATCAAGCATAAGGGTTTCGCTCGTTCCAGCTACTTTCAAAACAAAATCGAGTAGGCGGGTGGGCTTAGGCGTATCAAACGGAGAACGTCCACCGAACAAGCTGATAAGCTCTTTTTTTGCTTCGTCGGTATGCCCCGTTTCTTCGTACATCCAGAGGTTGGTTGGAAGTCTGCCGCCTACATTTTCAAGGTACGTTTTACGCGCAATACCGCCATACCCGCCCTTGGTGAAATAGAAACCGGGCCATCTGCCACGGTTATATACTTTTTGGGCTTTTGCCGCTGATACCTCCAACGGCTCTTCCAGTACGATAGCAAGTACATCTTTTCTTACCGCTGATTCATCTATGCCACAAACTCTTGCCCGCTCTTTTTCATCATGTAGGTTTTCAAGGCGGTAATTGCACCAACCTTGCATATATTCCAGCATTGAGGATTGCTGATAACGCCAGCACCGCCCATTTGACGGATAAAGCATTTCTCCTGTGAATGGGTGCTGAATCGCATAAACCATTCCTTGATGGGTAGCTGCGCCCGGAGCAAAAGCGTCACTACTTTTCCACGGTGCAACATCGTTGTCTGGATTTTTGTAGCGGGAATCCATTGCTTCTGTGCGGGGGAGTTTATTCGGTTGCCAGCCTGGATTTTTACTGAACACAACAAGATGCTCAACCTCGCTTACAATTCCCTTGGAATCATTGCGTGGCGAATAGGTTCTCTGCCATGAAACATTTGCAACAAAGTTGCTTGCTCCAAAAATCTCATTACAAATTAGAATGAGATTAGAGCATTCAGTATCATCAATGCTGATGAAAATAACACCATCGTCCGCCAGCAGCTTTTGCAGCAGCTTCAAGCGCGGGTACATCATGCACAGCCACTTGTCGTGGCGGGTCAAATCCTCTCCCTCTTTGCCGACAACCTCGCCCAGCCATTTTTTGATTTTTGGGTCATTGACATTATCGTTGTAGACCCATCCCTCGTTTCCTGTGTTGTAGGGAGGGTCGATGTAGATACACTTTATCCGTCCTTCATACCGGGGCAACAGCGCTTTCAGGGCTTCCAGATTATCGCCCCGAATGATCATGTTTTCGCTGCCGTTGTCCTCGTTGTGCTGTCCGTTTTCATCAAAGCTATACTTGCGCTCCAACACCCGAAACGGCACGTCCTGATGGTGATTGATCACCTTGCTTTTTCCAATCCATTCAAGTGTTGGCATGGGTATCCTCCTTATTGCTGCCAAGAGCTTCTTCTATGGTTTCAGCGCGAGAAAGAACTGTTTCCGGCTCTTTGTGAAGCACGCCAAGTAAATCAGTTTTCAGTGAACATCCGGCTAAAATGTTTAATTCGTCAAATGGCGCAACTTGCCGACCGTCCAGATAATTTGCAGTCCGAACAGATGCCCTCGCTATGCTTTTGAGGGAATCCTCCATTTGCTTTGTATCAAGGTTTACATCCGCCGAGATTTTTTCCGTATAAGCACTGAGGTAAGTTACTGTTCGGGTGTAGGTCGTTGCTTTTTTTGCCCCATCAGTTCGGTAAGACACAGAAACATCCACCTGTGGAAATACAGATTGTGCCATATTCCTACCGCATATTGCGACTTTGCCTTGTACGACTTCTTCTGGATAAAGCTCAAATGTTCCTTTAAAAAGATCGTCAAGATAGAGATTATTGGAGTTGCCGTTGTTTTTGATTCCTGTTATTCTGATCTCTATATTTTTTGCGGCTGTTTGTCCCGCGTTTTTTTATGTGTAAATATAAAAATGAATTGAACTCAACAAGGCTAATGCTGAGTTGTGGCTGAATGCTGTCCTTATATTGCTTTTTGCTTTGATGGTTCGCCATAAATGCCGCTATTGCGGTAATAGCCGCAATAAGAGCGGATATTGCCGCCACCAACAGAGAAAACTCCTGTATGTGGTCGCAAATAAACTCAAAGAGTGCCGTGCGTTCCATGTCTAACTCCTTCTTGAACATCCTGTAAAGGACCTGTTGTGTATCGGAAGGACTAAATCTTTGTCCAACGCTGTCATCGTTTGTCGAATCGACGATTTAGGTAGATTCGTGACAAGGGGGCAGTGCGCCCATTCGCACCCGCGAGGTGGAATAGACCCCATTATTTCGAGTTAGAGTCGCTATCCGGACTTTGAAGGAAAACGGCGGAAACTCACGGACAATGCGAGAGTTTGCAAACCCTTGAAAAATCAGAATTTTTCCGCCCTTGAAGGTCGAAAATCCCGAAAGCCCAGACAGAGCAAGGAGTTCGAAAGAAATCCGGTTTTGGGGAGAAAAAAGCCCGTTGGGGAGAAGATGGGGAGAACTCGGGGAGAAATCACAGTCCAGTGCAGATGACACCTACCGATACCGAACATCAAAATCAAGGTGGTTATCCGCATGACTGAAAGCATGAAATATTACGAATCCATCCGTCGCAAATACCCTGAGGCGGTCTCGAAAGATCAGTTCTACCAGATCGCCCATATCAGCAAAGCAACGGCTCTGCACCTTCTGCAAAACGGTTTAGTCCCGTGCAAAGATACGGGCAAGAAAACTCGCCGGTACACAATCCGCACCGACGATATAATCTTCTATTTGATTGACCGTGAGCTT
>OKTW01001065.1_pt1 | contig 10909 bp, 9 predicted proteins | sample 1606371 | NCBI WGS metagenome assembly OKTW01 (sample SAMEA3879568, study PRJEB24766) | human gut metagenome | biome: human-associated habitat; feature: feces | place: USA | collected 1985/1987
CTAGCAAGACTCTTTAATTCATTTTCCAAACATCCACATCCTTTCTACACCAAACTCTACCTAATAAAATACACTTTAACACACATTTCAGGCATTTACCAGAATTATATACGACAAAAATCAGCGTATAACGCTTCCACTCCTCTCAAATTTTATTTTTTCCGAAATCATATTTCCACTCCGGATGCTTTTTATTGTAAATCACTCCGCCTTTTACCACCATTTTTTTGTTACCCTTTTCAAGTTTTATCTCTGTCAGCGACTTCCAATTTTTCATATAGTACACAGATGTAAATTTCTTTGGCACATAAAGTTTTTTCATAAAAATGTTATCCGGCACATAATCCATTGTTTTCACAGTCTTTGGGATTCTAAAACTTGTGTTCTTTTTACCCATTGGATACTCAAGCAATGTAGTCATTTTCTTATTGTATAAAACTCCATTCTTTGAGGCAAGCACCTTATTCTTTTTAGAAACACTTATTTTCTCAAGTTTTTCGGCATTTGCAAAACTTACATTCTTTGATTTTACGTTTTTTGAAATAGTCACAGATTTAAGGTTGTGAACATTCTCAAAGGCGTAATATCCAATCTTTCTGCATTTTGCCGGAATTTTATAGCTTTTCCCCGGTCTGTTTGCCAGGTACATAACTAATTTCTTTCCATCTTTTGAAAAAATAACATCATTTGAAACCTTGTAATACTTGTTATTTTTCGAAATAGAAACCTTCTTTAATTTTGGAAAGCACTGATTTAATTTTTCTTCAATGCAATTGCCCCAATCATGTGAATATGGCTTTACAAAATCGGAAGAAAACTCAATTTTTTCAATGCCCGTTTTATCTGCTGATTTCAAATAATCCTGACCTGTAATTTTATCATCCAGTTTGTCTCCCGTATCTGGCTTTGTCTTAAACGCAACATACTTGACTCCCTTTGCAAATTTCAAAACCTTTGCATTTTTAAACTGCGCGAGTTTTCGCATATCTACCGTAACACACTGTAATTCCTCTATATTGCCTGAATTTGCTTTTCCCTCAATAACAACCGTGCTCTGCCCTTTATAATCGCTGTCGTTACTTCCGGTATATGTAAATTCAGCAGTAGTATTATCCTGCGCAAATACTTGCGCTCCCGGCATGATAACCGACACTGCCAAACCCATAGTTACTAATGTTCTAATTATTCTTTTTTTCATAGTTATAGTCCCCCCTCACAGTAAATTCGCTGCCTCTTTGTAAATAATACGATTAAGACAGCGAATAAGTTGCATAACAAATTTTATCAATGTTTATTATTTTGTTTTCGCCACCTTAACTTTCTTCGTATGCACTATTTCTCTTGTGTAATAATCATCCGTATCAATATTTTCTGTATCCTTTTTGAACTTTTTTCAGTTTTTTTTAATTTTTTTTGAAAAACACCCGAACAAAATCGCAATTTTTCTCTGTATAGTGAAGGGACTTTTTTTGAGACCTTCAAAATTTGACAATTGAATATACAGCTCAAAGGTACATTACTTATATTTCGAGCCGATGTTTAAGTGCGCCTTGATCTTAATTGGGAGCGATAAAACTGTAAATTAAAGCCGTATGCAAAACGGTGAGGCGAAGACAGATATAAGGGACAATGATACTTCCGTAACTCGCGGCTCGGTCACAAAGAAGACGGAGAGGTTAGATTCCTATGAGTTTGCTCGCACGCAAATGCCTTTCGAGTTCCCAAGTCAAGGGGTGTTGAGAACAAGTATTGACTATTAAATACCAAAAAGAATAACTGCCGTTATTTATTTGGATAACGGCAGTTGATTGCGGTTTTTGAAAGTTCTCATGTAGTTGGCAGTTTTGTTGAATCTCTCTCCGAAAAAAAGCAAACCGGGCTTTTATATTGTTTATTACGCAAAAATGCAAAGGTAGGTCGAAATAATACTTACGCATGAGAACTCCCAAAAGCTGCAGTCGCAGTTAAATAATGAAAGGATGATGATAAATATGATTGTGTCTATTTGAGTTAATGAAAAGCATTAAATTTAAGGAGGTAATTGTCATGAGAGATATGGCAAGAATTTTATACAACATTTTATGTGATGTACCGATGGTTGAAGATATACAGTATATCGGCAACGCTGCGTACATCAACCTTGAAGATGGAGATGTTCTAAAGATTTCTCTTAATAGCTCCAATGAAAACCATGTGTTTGATAAAATCAAACTTCGTTTTATCAAAAGGGACTTGGGAACACTTGATATCTGTTATTTGGAATTCAAGGAATATTTTTCGCCGGTGCGGATTGGCAAGGATTATTTCCTTTCCCCTGCCGTAAAGAAAAATGATAAAGGATATATGTGGAATGTTCTTCCTAATGAGAATGAACTGGATATTCTTGTTGAAGACATTCTTTCATATATCTGCACATTCGAGTAAGGAGGATGTATAATGAATGAATTCTTAAAACTTGAAAAAGAGGCAAAGCGATATAAAGAGCAATATCCCAATGGCACTCGACTTGAACTTATCTCTATGGAGGATCCTCAAGCAGTTCCACCCGGCACAAGAGGTACGGTGCAATTTGTCGATGATATCGGTTCGATTCATATGAACTGGGATAACGGCAGAACATTGGCTCTTGTTCCTAAAGAAGATAGTTTTAGAAAACTCACGGAGCAGGAAATTGAGCAAGAGCAAAATGCTATGTGCGTAGAAGAAACTACAGACCATCTTGCTGATGAACAATCTGATGGTCCTGTAATGAGTATGTGAGGTGATAAAAGTAAATATAAGGCTGATGCCTTATGGGTATCAAATATCTTGATATGTTTTCCGGAATTGGTGGCTTTAGATCTGCACTTGACAGAGTCGGCGGATTTGAGTGCGTCGGCTTTTGCGAGATAGATGAAAAAGCCAAAGAGACATACGAGGCAATATATGATACGAAAGGAGAATTATATTTTAATGATGCACGAGAAATCAATCCAAATGCACTTCCCGATATCGACCTTATTTGCGGAGGATTTCCTTGCCAGAGCTTTTCTATTGCTGGAAAAAGAGGCGGATTTGAAGACACAAGAGGAACCTTGTTCTTTGAAATTGCCCGAATCGCTTCCGTTAAAAAGCCTAAATATATGCTGCTTGAAAATGTACCCGGATTGCTTAACCACGACCAAGGCAGGACATTTCAAAAAATCATCAGTTCATTGGATGAATTGGGGTACGATGTCACATGGCAAGTGTATAACAGCAAAAATTTCGGAGTTCCCCAGTCAAGAAAGCGATTGTACATTGTCTGCTATTATCGAGAAAAAGTGCAAGGCGAAATATTTGCTTTCCCTGAAACAACTGCTTCAAATACTGTCCGATGCATCCGAGGAAGTGAAGGTGATAGAGTGTACTCCGTTGATGGTACATCAATTACTCTCACAAGCTCGGCAGGAGGATTTGGCGGAAAAACAGGACTTTACTTAATTCCTGTTATCAGCAACACAAAGCTTGGTTATCAATACGCTAAACCCGGTGATAGCATTGATATTGCATACTTAGGGCAAAAACAGAGGCGAGGTCGTGTAGGAAAGAATGAAGCACATACACTAACTACTACGCCGTCACAAACCTACTATTTCATTGACATGAATGCTGATCCTAAACTCACTGAAATTGCAAGATGTATTACAGCAAGACAAAATGCAGGAGTAAGCAAGCATATGGGCGAACATTCAGCGTTGCTTGTTTTAGTTGGTGAATTTAATGCGGATGAGTTTTCTGATATATATGCAAGACTTCACGAATTCGTGGAACTTGACGAAAAGGAGAACAAAATTGCATTGCTGATTATTGTTGCCGATACTCAATGCTTTGTTGGTTTTATTCGCAGACTTACTCCAAAGGAATGTTGGAGACTGCAAGGATTTTCCGATGAACAGTATTTGAAATCACGAGAGGCAGGATTCAGTGATTCCCAACAGTATAAGCAAGCAGGAAATGCAGTCACCGTAAATGTAGTTGAAGCACTTGCGAAGCGAATTAAAATAATTGATGAAAGAAACAAAGGAGGTTTAAATGGCTAACGATATACGAAACATTTTAACCATCAGTGGTAACCAAAAATTGATTGACGAAATGCTCAAAGCAATTCAGGTTGATGCGTTTGGCAGAGGTTCTATCGATTTTAAAAAGGTTTTACCGATACCGAAAGATTTGGACATACCCGAAGGTTCAGATACTCGTGAGGGCATTGCTCTTGTTAAGGACTTTCTTGATAAGATACCAAACGAGGATTTGAGTCGTGAGGGTACTTTTGATGATTTCATGGAATATTTGAAGAAATATGCAAATGGTTTGACAGAAGATAAAAAGGAAATATGGAATTTAGGCATAGCAGCAGTTTCAAATATTCACTATTATAACTCGGCTACTTGGTATGATTGGACAATTAAGAATTGGGGTACAACCTCGCTTGCATACAAATACCATAAAAGCGATAACCCTAACGAGCTTAATTTTTTAACAGCCTGGAAACCGGCGAAAGGAATTATCGGCAATCTTTCAAAACATTATCCCGAATTGACTTTCACAATCAAGTGGGCCGATGAGGATTTCGGAGAAAACTGTGGAACTGAAACATATCAAAACGGAAAAGTTGTTTCGAGAGAACTGCCTCATACAGATGTGTCAGCAGTTGATTTTGCGGCTGATATTTGGCAGATGAGTCCTGCTGAGCGAGGATTGGTTCTCAATTTATCGGGCAACAAATACATTTGCAGTAGTGTTGACGAATATTCCGTAGTTGAAATATTCGGAAAACCCGGTCTTTTCGCAAATGAAAGATTAACCGAAGACGATGTTCCCAAAGGATTACATCTTTATCATTTGCGTTATGACGATGATAACTGTGAAATGCAAACGCTTGAGCGTAAAGTGACTGTTAATCATGCCGGTTCATTGGTAACAGCCGAAGAGATTGACTTTGGCAATAAAGAATACATTGAACTTACGGATGAAAGTGGCTTGAGTTTTTTAGGTGTAGACAGTGATTTTGAACATTTGCTGTCTGGTGATATACCTACTTTCGATACTTTAGATGAATATATTAACAAGGATGGTGGTCTTACATATGATTAAGGAAATCAATGAGCAGGATTTGCTCAAAATGAAAGATAAAGAAGGCTTAATTCTTCAAGGTTGCGGTGGTGACCTTAATGATTGGCTTCAAGGAATTAACGAGGATTTCACAAAACGAAACATTCTTATGAATAATTCCAAATTTGAAGATATCTACTCGTTTAAGTCGGGTGAAATTACAAATCTTTTATTCCCACTTGATAATGCAGATGTCAATATTCCTAAACTTGCAATGTGGCGAATCGGTACGCATGAGGTGTTTGGTGGCACTTGGTTATCAGATTATATAGACAACAGACTTTCTGATAATGAAGAAGTTGTTAATAACGAAAGCCAAGAAGCCATAAAACCGGATTGCGAGCTTATCGGTCAAGACAGCAATATCTTTAATCTTATGGGCATTGCGGCTCGTACTCTTAGAGAAAACGGTCTTGATGAGCAAACAAAAGAGATGATTGACAAGGTTACAAATTCCGGAAGCTACAATGAGGCATTATTGACGAGTTCGGCTTTGACCGAGTCAGTTATATTCTTGCCTGTAATATAAAAAGAGCTATGCAGGATGCACGATACTCACAGGAAAACAAAAATTGGAGTGAGCTGATTGCTATCCCCGACAGCAATTTGCGAAATGAATATCTCATAAACAATCACCCTGTTCTAATCAATGCACTAATTGATAAAACTCGAATTGCTTTTGATGAGTTGCATATGTTTTCGGCTGATGATTGCGAATCAATGGCAGGACAAGAACTTACAGGCAAAGTATTGATTTTGAAACCATCTATTCTTGCGGATGAATACAAATCCCCTGACAATCAGTTGTTTTTAGCAACAGCCGGCTTTGGATGTTCTCCAAGTTCTCTTGGTCGAAGTATCTATGGTGTCTTTCTAAAAGATAATGAATACACTTCATTCTATCGACAAGACTTTTTGGGCATAGCAAGAGATGATGTGGTACCTGATTGGGCAAAAAGCAAATTAGAAACGCAAGAGTCTGAATCGTTGGAGACGGTTCAGCAAATGTAAGGAGGATATATGAGAGTAAAAATCTATCAAATCAACGCAGAAAAGGATGAGAATGCAAAACGCTTCTCACCATTTTCTTATGCTGAGGAACATGGCGGTGTAAATTCCGACATGTATAAACAAGTGTATTTTGGCGATTTGGATACAGATGATTTAGAGGGTGTGTTTGCAAAGCTTAATGAGAGTGATAAACCACCGCTTTATCAAGGTACCAGCTTATCAGTCAGTGATGTAGTTGAGGTGTTTGACAGTGAAGATTCAAATGCAGATAGCAAATGCTTCTATGTTGATTCTGTTGGATATAAAGAACTTGATAATTTTGATACTTCACTCTGTGAAGATATGGATGGTGAAAAAGCTGTATATATCACGCCGCATCATACACCGCTTGTTCTTAATATGCATATCAATGATTACAAAGATCTCAGCGCCGCTGTCGACGGTTTAATTGAACTGACACACCCATTTAATGATGAAGCTTGTGTTATCGGAAATGATGAGGCAAAGCTAATCGGCATGGATGGAAATCGAAAAATCGGACAAAGCATTTATGCCGGTCCTATTCTTATTGTCGGTGATAACGGTGATGAAAACTTTATACCGTTAACCGATAAACAAGCAGATTTTTATGCAGACAAGTTTAAAGAAATCGAAGATATTTCAGAGGAAGAAGTGCAGTCAGATATGTATTGCACCTTTATTCCTTTGGAAATGAATTAAAGGAGGAATACTTATGTCAACTACTGTTGCAGCACGAATTGATCGATTGATTAATGACGAAAGCAAAACCAAGGCTTATGCCACACTAACAATTAATGACACATTTGCTATTCATGGGGTTAGATTGATTCAAGGCAAAAATGGTCTTTTTGCCTCAATGCCCTCAAGAGCAGTAAAGGAAGAGCAAGGAGTAACCGAGTACATTCCTTATGCAAATCCGATTACAAAGGAAGCGTCAGATGCAGTTAGAAATTGTCTTGTAAATGCGTATAACGAGACTGTGCAAGCACAGGCAGAACTTGATGATTTGCTAAACTCGGATTTCGAGGAAATCCCGGACGAAGAGTCATCGTTTGAACAGTCCATGTAGGTATGTTTGGTAATATTGCTTAATTAGTCATAGTTCCTTTTTATCAATACTACTAAAAAACGGACCTTCCCCTACATTTCTCTTGATTTATTCTCTTTTTAGAGTTAATGTACAGTTGAAAGGAGATAGATACATATGACTAAAAAGTTAATATTTACAATATCATTTATCGTTTTATCAGCACTCATATTGGTAAGTTGCTCAAACAAAGCTAAAACACCAATGCCGATTTCAGAAAGCAGTACATCATCCTCAGTTGAAAGTCAGTCCGAAAATGAAGGCACAACAAATACGGAAATTCAAAAATTGGATGAAACTTCAAAGGAAAAATCTGTTTCTAAAGAAAATGAACAGAAGCCGTCTGACTCGACAAAAGGTAATAATAAGAATACTTCAACCTCACCAAAAAAGAACACTGATAAAACTGAAAAAGAAACACCTACAAAGACAAATGCCAAGTCGGTACAGTCAAGTTCTACAACAATTAAGCAGACAAGGAAAGAAACTACAACCAAAAAAGTTACCACTGCAAAAAAACAACCAACAACCCCAAAAGCAAGTCAATGCAGTAACAACAATAATCACTCAATGAAATGCGGCAATATGGGCAGATGGTTTGACAGCAAATCGGATGTTAAAGCGTATGTAGATTCGATAATGAAATCTTGGGCAGACAAATGGGAAAGCGGAGAAATATCTGATGATGAATATTTTGCTAACTGCCCACAAGGCTATGAATGCTGGAGTTGCGGTTACTGCGGTAAATGGACAGGCAATTTCAAATAACAATATCATAAATTTAACCTGAGAAGATGTAACAATCTTCTCTTTTTTTTATGCCTTAAAACAGGCAGAAAGGAAAAGTTATGAAAGATAAATTCAAAAGTTTAGGCAAAAGAATTGTTGCAGTTCTTTTGTCGGTATTAACAGTTACAATGATGTTTCCGTTAAGTGCCTTTGCGGCAACGGAAAACCTCGGTGCGGTATCGGGTATGAAGAAACTTGATATCAGCGTTTCAAAACATTACGGACACGAAGTTCATACTACGAAAAAAGGCGGTACAACTTATCCGCTTTTCTGTATTGAATACGGCACAACATCGCCGAGTTCGTCATATCTTAAAGGCAAAAAAGCTATGGCAAGTGACACAGCAATTAAAGCTGCAAAGTGGATATTTGCAGGATATTATCTTGAACACGGCAACTCAATAGATTGGCAGGATATGGCTTACTGTCAGAAAAAAGTGTGGTCTATCTTCGGTTCTGATACAAGCTGGGATTTCAGCGACGGCGGATACAAAGCGTGGTGTGACAAGGCACAGGACAGAATGGACAACCTAAATAAAAAGCCGTCATTCAATAATACCAATGTCGGAACAATCGTTGCAGGAAACAGCCTTACCGTTACCGATACAAACAAGGTGCTTTCCGATTATCCTGCATTCACAAAAAACGGAAGCGGTTGGAGCATTACCCACAGCAAAAATTCAAATTCATTAACAATTAAGGTTGATAAGTCTTGTACTGCATCAAGCTTTAAACTTGCTAACGGTGAATATTACAAAGATGGTACAGGCGATGACGATGAACTTTTGCTTTACTATCCCTATGGCAGTGAATCATATCAAAAACTTATCTATTCGGCATATTATGACCCTGTTTCAATGGCATTTTCGGGTTCGATTACTCCTCTTGGTGATATGAAGCTTGTTAAGACTTCGGAGGACGGCATTGTAGCCGGTATTAACTTTACTGTCACAGGTGCTAAGGGGTTTTCAAAAACTGTCACAACAAATGCAAACGGTGAAATTGATATTTCTGATTTAACTCCCGGAACATATACGATTACGGAAGAAAACATTGACAGATATGTACCTAATCAATCGCAAACAATTACTGTTTCAAGTAACAAAACATCATCTGTCAGCTTCTATAACATACTCAAAAAATTCAGAGTTAATGTCACAAAGCAAGACTACGAAAAAGGACACGCACAAGGTGATGCAAAATTAGGCGGTGCAGTGTATGGTTTGTTTAAAGGTAATGACCTTATTGCACAATATACAACCGACAGTAACGGCTCTTTCACTACCGACTATTATGTTTGCGGAACAGATTGGACGATAAAGGAAATCAGTCCAAGTGAGGGATATTTGCTTAATGATACGGTGTATAAGGTAGGTGCAGACCCGAAAGATTATACAGTTGAATACAATAACGCACCCGATATGACTGTTATGGAACAAGTTATAAAGGGTAAAATCAGTATTATCAAACATACTGATGATGGTGAAACTCAAATTGAAACACCCGAAAAAGGTGCGGAGTTCCAAGTCTATCTTAAATCGGCAGGTTCTTTTGTAAATGCCGACAAAGACGAACGAGATACTATTGTTTGTGACGAAGACGGCTTTGCAAGTACAAAATTACTTCCGTATGGAGTATATACAGTTCATCAAACCAAAGGCTGGGCAGGAAGAGAACTCATCACCGATTTCGATGTCTTCATCAATAAAGACGGCAAGACTTACAAATTCCTTATCAATAACAAGAACTTTGAATCGTATCTAAAGGTAGTTAAACTTGATAAGGAAACGGGTAAACGAATCCCATACGAAGGTGCTGCTTTTGAAATCTACGATAGCAACAATCATAGAATTACAATGCAGTACACCTACCCTCAAGTAACATCAATTCATACCTTTTACACCAACAAAGAGGGATATTTAATCACACCTGAAAAGTTGCCGTATGGTGATTATACTCTTAAAGAAGTACAAGCACCATATGGATATGTTCTTGACGATACTCCGATTCCGTTTTCTATCAGTCAAGAAAATTCATCAACCGATACAGGTGTTACCGTAGTTAAAGTTAAGGCACGAGATGTTGCACAAAAAGGTGTAATCAATATCACTAAAACAGGTGAGATTTTTTCATCTGTTGAAGAAAACAAAGGCGTATACACTCCGAAATACAGTATAAGTAATCTTAAAGGAGCAATTTTTGAAATCTATGCTGTCGAAGATATAACCACTCTCGACGGTACGGTAAGATATGAGCAAGGCACTTTGGTTGATACTATCACAACCGACGATGACGGTGTGGCTAAATCAAAAGAACTTTATCTTGGCAAATATACAGTTATTGAAAAGACCGCACCTAACGGATATGTTCATAATGCCACCAAGTATGATGCTGAACTCACCTATGCAGGACAGAATGTTTCCGTTACCTCAACCGACCTTTCGGTGTATAACGAAAGACAAAAGGTTTCGGTTTCACTTAAAAAGATTATGGCAAATGATAAGACATTCGGTATCGGCAATAACGGTGAAATCACTTCTGTAAGATTCGGTATTTATGCCAATGAGGACATTAAAGCAAGCAACGGCGATGTTATTCCAAAAGATGCTCTTATCACTTTTGCAAATTGCGATAAAAATGGAAGCATTGTCTTTGATTGTGATTTGCCGGTAGGCTTTAAGTGGTACGCAAAAGAAATCGCAACCGATGCGCACTATATCTTATCCGATACAAAATATGAGTTTGATACCGAATATCAAGGTCAGGACATAAAGGTTATTGATATTAAAATCAATAACGATAAAGCTATCGAAAACAATCTCATTTATGGTTCTGTTAAAGGCTTAAAAATTGACAGAGAAACGCAGG
>OKTW01001067.1_pt1 | contig 10896 bp, 8 predicted proteins | sample 1606371 | NCBI WGS metagenome assembly OKTW01 (sample SAMEA3879568, study PRJEB24766) | human gut metagenome | biome: human-associated habitat; feature: feces | place: USA | collected 1985/1987
AAATTCAACGGTCAAATGAATTTTGCGTGTGTCTTATGCAACATTTTGTCGAATTTTGTGGCATAAAATATATGGGAATTATTATGGAATATTTTTCTTTTTAGCTTTTTTACAAATGTTGACGGCTGTTGTTTATGGTGATATAATCATAGAAAAGAATTTTGCCTTTGAATCAAGGTAAACAAAGGAGAAACCTATGAAAAAAGTAATTTTAACAGGTGACCGTCCTACGGGCAGACTTCATGTCGGTCACTATGCAGGTTCGCTCAAGGAGAGAGTAAAGCTCCAGAATTCGGGCGAATATGATGATATATACCTTATGATTGCAGACGCTCAGGCTCTTACCGACAATGCCGAGCATCCCGAAAAGGTAAGACAGAATATTTTGCAGGTTGCGCTCGACTACCTTGCCTGCGGAATAGATCCGAACAAGTCAACAATTTTTGTCCAGTCAATGATCCCCGAGCTTACAGAGCTTACTTTCTATTATATGAACCTTGTTACTGTGGCACGTGTACAGCGTAATCCTACAGTTAAATCTGAAATCCAGATGCGTAATTTTGAGGCAAGCATCCCTGTTGGATTCTTCTGCTATCCGATCAGCCAGGCTGCAGACATCACTGCATTCCGCGCTACTACTGTTCCGGTTGGCGAAGATCAGCTTCCAATGCTCGAGCAGTGCAAGGAGATCGTCCACAAATTTAATACTGTTTATGGTGAAACTCTGACAGAGCCTGAGATTATTCTGCCATCCAATAAAGCATGCTTACGTCTGCCAGGTATTGACGGAAAAGCAAAAATGAGCAAATCTCTCGGAAACTGCATCTACCTTTCAGATGAAGAAGCTGATGTTAAGAAGAAGGTTATGTCCATGTTCACAGACCCGAATCATCTTCGTGTGGAAGATCCGGGACGTGTGGAAGGAAATCCTGTATTTATTTATCTGGATGCATTCTGTAAACCGGAATATTTCGCAGAGTTCCTGCCTGAATATCAGAATCTGGATGAACTGAAAGCTCATTATACACGCGGCGGTCTGGGTGATGTCAAGGTTAAGAAATTCCTGAACAAAGTACTCCAGGCAGAGCTTTCTCCAATCCGCGAAAGACGTAAATACTGGGAACAGCATCTTGATGATGTATATGATATCCTCAAAGAGGGAAGCAAGGTTGCTGAAGCAAAAGCTGCACAGACACTTCATGATGTTCGTTCAGCAATGCAGATCAACTACTTTGATGATAACAGCTTAATTAAATAATTATATGCCGGTGGCTACAGCGACCGACAACGATGCGTAAATAAGAAATTCAAACGCAAGATTGTTCAAAAATCAACTTATTGACACATCAAAACAGGTTCAGGCAAAAGCATTCTGCTCACGTCTGAACCTGTTCTGTTATTTCTTCACTGACTTGCTTTTCAATCTATTTTACAGATAAAATCTATCCGATATCTTTCATATCTGATACCATTTGATCTCATTTGCCTCCATATGTAACCGGAAACTGCTTCCATCACCTCTGTAAACTACTGTATCCTGTGGTTCGTAAGTGTTGTTGACTACGCAGTATTTTCCATTTTTTACGTAAGCATGTACTTCTACATTGTAGTTGGTTGAATACCAGCAGTGAAGTTCTTCCTCTGCGGATGCTGACCAAAGGACTGCACGATAAAGCACGCGGCTGTTCTTGAAGCTGTATGGAAGTCCGCTGATATAAACGCCTCTTCCTTTACCGAAAGTCTTTACAGCCATCTGCACTTCCTGGTCTTTCTGGATCAGAATCTCAGTTCCGTCAAGTGCATAAATATTTTTCTTTCCTTCACCGAAATCAACGTCTCCGTCACTGTCTGACAGGATGAAATGATCTCTGTGTTCTTCCCAGTTATATTTATCTGTATTCAGGTTAAATCCATGTTCTTCTTCTACTCCAAGTACATCATCTAACTGAATGAATCTGCCCTGCCACTGATGTGCTGCCGGTTCTCCTACACCGATAAATCCACCGCCATTATATACAAATTCTCTGACTGCTGTGATGATTGTTTCGTCGATCCAGTTCTCGCCGCCTGACTGTGCAGTGTCCGCATCTCCTACATTGATCACTACGTCAAACTTCTTCAGAAGATCTTTGTCTGCTTTGATATCATCAAAGCTGATAAATGATACATCAAACGGTGCGCCGCTTAATGCTTCGATAATTCCGAAATAAGAATAATTCTGCTTGTAATAGATGGCGTGATGTACCATATGGTTACCCCATGAGCGCATCTTTCCCCAACAATTCAGGACTGCTACCCGTTTTACGCAATAAGGAGTCGTTCCCTGAATGTTATCATATAAAGTGCGGAACTCTTCGCAGACTTCTTTGATATACTGTACAAAATCCGGGAATTCCAGGGCAAGTTTCAGATATCCGCCGTAGCCTATTCTCTGGATCGGGCTTCGAAGGATTGCTCTTCTTGCTGTTACCCAGTTTACTTTTGCCTCCTTTACAGGATCGCCGCCTTCATGGAACGTATCCGGGAAAAAGTATGGCAAAAATCTTCCTTCTGTATATTTTACATTCTTAATATCACTGAACAGACGCAGGGTCGCACCATTTCCAACACTTCCAACTACAGCATCCAGTCCGATAGATGCAAATTCGTCCATAAACGGTTCCATACCAATCCAGTGATCTCCCATGAACATCATGGCCTCTTTTCCGTATTCATGTACGATATCTACCATCTCTTTGGCAAGCTTCGCAACTTCGCGTCTCTGAAATGCCTGGAAATCTTTGAATTCTTTTGAGGGAATCCGATAGGTATTGTTCATGTATCCCTGATCAATGATATATTCCGGTCTGAAAGGATAGCCCACTTCTTTCTCAAACTGCTCCAGAATATATGGGCTGACTGAAGCGGAATAACCAAACCAGTCTACATATTTCTCTCTTGCAAGTTCATCAAATATAAGAGTAAACTGATGGAAAAATGTAGTGAAGCGCACAACATCCACATACTCATGAGTATCCAGAAATCTGCGCAGACGCTCCATAGAATATGCTCTTGTTTTCGGCTGACGCACATCAAATGTAATCTGCGGTTCTACGTCTTTCCAGTCATTTACTACTGCATTGTACATATGTACAGGATCCCACATAATATATGCCAGGAAACTTACAGTATATTCATGGAAGCGTTTCGCAGATAAGATCACTACATTTCCTGTCTCTTCTTCATATGACCACTGATCTGTCAGTACCGGCTCTCCTGTGGTACGATCCATTACTTCCCACCATCTGCGGATATCATCTCTTGTGTTGACTGCAAGCATATTCGGATAGAGGTGATCCATCAGATGAATCTCCAGTGTATCTGCAACCGCTGTGTGGAAAGATGTCATAATATACATCTGCTGGATTTCTTCCGGATGTGCTTTCGCCCACGCATTGTCCTTACGAGTTGTATAGTAGGTTGCATAAATTTTGGCACCTGTGTCTTTTAATTTCTGCGGAAATTCTGTTCCGTCACAGTCACGTATAGCATCAGCGCCCCACTCTTCTATCATTTCCAGTGTCTGTGGAACTACATCCAGGTCAGTTGGTATGGTTACACGACCTTTTCCCATTTTCTGTTACCTCCTTCATTTTGCTGACAAGCGGATAATTACTGTCCGTTCGCTTCTGTAATCACATTATTTTCAGTCTATCTGTTTATAAAATACTTTCTTTCAAAATTTTTTTCAATTCACTTTTTGCTTTGTTTTTTAGAAATCTTGCTCTTACAAAAAAATTATGGTATTATAGAAAATATGTTATCAGCTATCTGAAAAGCCTTCTATTTTTTACCTTAATAACTGATGTTGATTTTATTTTTATCATTTTTTATGCACTTATTCTAATTATCCTGAAGAATCTCAGTTATATCTTTTGCGATATAAAATACTATCATTCAGAATCCGCCAACAAAATTGCTACAAATATACTCATCTGCCGTAAACAGAAGAAAGGAGAATCTGCCATGAGCTCACAATCATTTCGTTTCAGCCCCGAACACCCAACAGCTCAGAATATTACGCTTTTAAATACCTCTTCTTCCCGCTACGAGGGTGACTGGCCCAGTATTCCTCACTCTCATGCCTTTACAGAATTGTTCTATGTACGTGACGGTCAGGGAGATTTTCTGATCGAGGATCAGATTTTCCCAATCTCAAAGGACGATTTGGTCATCATTAATCCACATATCAATCACACTGAAATCTCCAAAGGGAGTCCTCCTCTGAGTTATTTTACAGTAGGTGTGGACGGACTATGTTTTTCCTTTAACGGTCATAAAGAGTATCGCATTTTTAACTGTCGTGAAAAGAAAACAGATTTGTTATTTTACTTTAATTCTCTGTTTCAGGAGCTGGACAGACAGTCTGAAGGATATGAAACCATCTGCAGTCATATGCTGGATATTCTGATTCTGCAGCTTCGGCGCATTACGGATTCACCATTTGAACTGATCACCGCCCAGCATCCAAGTAAAGAGTGCGCTCATATTAAGCGTTATCTTGACTCCAATTACGGGGAAAATATTACTCTGGATCACCTCTCAGAACTCAGTCATCTTAATAAGTATTATCTGAGTCATGAATTTACAAAATATTATGGGATTTCTCCTATCAATTATCTGAACCGAAAACGCATCGAAGTGTGCAAGGAGCTTCTGGAAAATACTGATTACGGGATTTCAGATATTGCGCATCTCACAGGATTCTCCTCTCAGAGTTATCTCTCCCAGAGCTTTCGCAAATCCTGTGGCATGACTGCAGGAACTTACCGTAAACTTAAGAAAAAAAGAAAGGATCCTATTTAATATCATGCAATACACATTTCCAAACTACTATAAAGAATTTTCCTGCATTGCAGGAGCCTGTCCGGATACCTGCTGCGCAGGATGGCAGATCGTGATTGACGATCAGACACTGAAGAAGTACCAGCACTTTAAAGGTCCATTCCGCAATCGCCTGCACAATGATATTGACTGGAAAGAACATGTTTTCCGCCAGTATAACAGACGCTGTGCTTTTCTCAACGAAGAGAACCTGTGTGATATCTACACAGAAGCAGGACCGGAAATGTTCTGCAGAACCTGCAGAAATTATCCTAGACATATTGAAGAATTTGAAGGTCTGCGTGAGATTTCCCTGTCGCTCTCCTGTCCGGAGGCAGCAAGGATTTTACTTTCCCAAAAAGAAAAGGTACACTTTATCACAAAAGAAAAAAAGACAAAAGAAGAAGTCTATGATGACTTTGATTATTTCCTGTTCACTGCACTTATGGACACCCGTGATATGCTTATAGATATCATCCAGGACAGAGCTGTACCCATGCAGAAACGTCTGTGGAAACTTCTGGCTGCTGCACATGATTTCCAGTTATGTGTAAATAAAAATGAACTCTTTAAATGGGAAGAAATGCGAAAACGACATGAAGATTCCGGATACGGAGATAGATTTTGCAGCAAAATTTACTCTCGTATAAATACAGATAACATAGAAAACAGTTCTGTTGCATCTGCCTGCGCAAATACACCAGAACAATTATTTAAAAAAATGTGGAAAACTGTTGTCCCGGAAATGGAGGTTCTGCGCCCGGGATGGCAGGAATACTTAAAGAATTGTCTGACTCCACTGTATAATGGAAATACAGATTCGCAGTCTGACTCCGGAAATCTTTATTCCTGGCAGAAAAGTGAATTTGATTTCTCTTATCCGGACTGGCAGATTCAGGAGGAACAGCTTCTTGTTTACTGGATCTATACCTATTTCTGCGGTGCAGTTTATGATGATGAGATCTTCGCCAAGGTGAAAATGGCAGTTGTGTGCACCCTGTTCATCCATGAATTAAATGTGGGAACCTATCTGAAAAACAACCGGCAGTTTAAGCTAGATGACCAGATCCGTATCTGTTATCAGTTTTCAAGAGAACTGGAACACTCAGATCTTAACCTGAACAGATTTGAAGAATTAATGTCTGAAAAAGAGATTTTCTCCTTTGAAAATCTGCTGAAAATCTGCTGATGCAAATAAAAAATCCAGTTATTATGAGCACTAAATCAATCGGAAGGCCTCTGATGGTCTTCCGATTGATTTTAATAATTAATATTGTCCTCTCATTACTGTATTTTCAGCATATGCCAGAATTCTATCTGTTTTCATTTAGAGCATGTTTGAAAAATCATTTCAACAATCTGTACGCTCTAATCTACGGATCATAGATACCAGATGTCCGGCACAATTTCGGATTTCTTCTTCTGTAAGTTTACCTTCTTTATATGCCTGGCGAATATTCTTATCATCATCCGGATTTCCAGGCATGATAATGTCATTGCCTGCTGCCACACATTTCCATGGAACGCTTCCATCTTCCGGAACTGTTGTGTTCCAGTCTGACATAATTGCTCCGTCAAATCCCCATTCTTTTCTGGCAACTGTCATGCACAGATCTTTGCTGTTCGCCGCATGAATACCGTTGATAAGATTATAGGAAGTCATAATAGAAACAGGATTTCCTTCTTTTACTGCAATTTCAAATCCGCGGAGATAGATTTCTCTGAGCGCACGTTCGGATACGCAGGAGTCAACACCCATGCGGTTATCTTCCTGATTATTACATGCAAAATGCTTGATTGTTACGCCACATCCTGACTTGCTCTGAACACCCCGGATCACTGCTGCTGCCAGCATCCCTGACAGATATGGATCTTCTGAATAATATTCATAATTTCTTCCACATAATGGGTTTCTGTGAATATTCATACCCGGTGCAAGCCACAGATTTACATGAAATTCTTCCATTTCTTCTGCGATTGCTTTTCCAAACTCTGTCATGAGATCTGTATCCCAGGTCTGTGCCAGTACTGTTCCTACCGGAAAAGCAGTACAGTACTGATAATAAGTGTCTGCATTCTCATGATGCACACCAGGTTCCAGAATTCCATTTTCCAGTGAACCAAGAACTCCCATTTCATAGATGCTGTCTGTCTCTTTATCTACCTCATACCACTGTCTGAGGCGGATACCTGCCGGACCGTCCGCCATAACAAGAGACGGGATTCCATCCTCTTCCAAAGTACCGCAGGTTTCACCTGCTGATCCCGGTACTCGAATCCCTGCTGCACCAAGAGTACTGATATTCTCTGAAATCTTTCCATAAAGCAGAGGAATCAGCTCTTCTGTAGTTCTGTCTTCCAGAACAGAAACAAATCTTTTTTCTTCCTCTGTCAGATTTTCCTGATTTTTTCCGGCATTTTCCGATTTTGCCGGTATCATCGCAGGTTTAAAATAATATTCCGGAACCTGCGCTGTTATCAGTTTTTCCTGTCTCTGCACAGATTTTTCTTTCAATTCTTTTGTCAGATAAATCTGTTCCAGTTCTTCCTGAAGCGGACAGATTTTATCCATCTGTTCCAGTACTGTATCATCTGAAACTACCAGAACTGCTTCCAGTTTCAGTTTGTCTGAACTGTTTCCGACCAGAATGCCATATTTGCCTTTTTCCACTATCCATGTATGTGTTTCCTCATTGAAAGAAGCCAGTTGTTTCTGTGGAATCTCAACAGTAAGTGTTTGTGTTTCTCCCGGCTTCAGAATTCTGGTTTTTGCAAAACCTGCCAGTCTCTTATACTCTTTTTCCAGTTCTGTCTGCGGAAGCGTAACATAAATCTGTACCACTTCTTTACCAGCATATTCATTTCCTGTATTTGTAACCTGAACCTCTGCTCTGATCTTACTTTCTTCCATATTTATGCTACAACACTTCATCTCAAACATAGTATAAGAAAGACCAAACCCAAACGGAAACATCACCTTTTTGTCAAAGCTGTCAAAATATCTGTAACCTACATAAATACCTTCTTTGTATTTTTCCTTTTCCAGATTGCCATTCAGATACCCATACTCTTCTGAAGCCGGATAATCCTCGTATCGCCTTGCCCAGGTTGTTGTCAGTTTACCGCCCGGCACTTCTTTTCCCAGAAGTACATCAGCCAGGGCATCTCCCCCTTCCTGACCAAGCTGAGAAATATTTAAGATTCCTTTTATATTGTCTGTCTGTTCCAGAATATCTGTCAGCTCCACAGGACCACCTGCATTAAGAATAAGGATCACAGGTTTGTTCATTTCTGCAAGATAACGTAAATCTTCCTCTTCTCTCTCGCTTAAATAGTAATCTCCCTTTACTTTGCGGCGGTCTTTTCCTTCTCCTGAAATACGACTGATCACATAAATCACCACATCTGCTTCACAGATATCTTCCTCTGCCACCTTACGTCCCAGCGGCATTGCAAAAGGATTCTCTGCATAGGCATCAAAAGGATTATCTACTTTCTTAGCTTCTTCCAGAACTTTTTCTTTCCACGCCTCTCTCGCCTGCTCATAGCGATTGTGATAATCGCTGATCCAGTCTTCGCTTACAATTTTTACTCCTGCTTCTTTCAGTCCCTGATAAATAGAAATATTCTTTCTGTTGTTAACATCTCCAGAACCAATTCCACCCTTTACGGTTTTCTCTGCTCCATACCCAAGAAGTGCAGCAGCTGTATCTTTCTTTAATGGAAGGATTCCTTCATTTTTCAGCAGAACAATGCCTTCTGACGCCGCTTTTCTGGCAAGCTTTCCATGCATCAGTTCTCTCTCTGACGGCTGTTCTTCTCTAGTTCCACTGTAAATCCATTTCTTCATATAATTATACTCCTGTTTTTAATATTATAATTCTCATGAAAAGAACCTCCATAGCATTCTCTCTATGGGGGTTCTTAATTCTCATTATTCTTTTACACCACCAAGTGTTACACCTGCAATAATGTATTTGGATAAAAGCAGATATACAATAATGATTGGCACGATCGCAACAGTGATCATCATGTAAATTTTACCCATATCAAAGTTCATATAATCAGCACCACGCAGAGTTGCAATCAGGATCGGCACTGTCATTTTGCTCTTTGACTGAATGATCAGGGCAGGAACGAAGTAATTGTTCCAGGATCCTACGAAAGTAAAGATTGCCTGTACTGCTACTGCCGGTTTCATGATCGGAAGTACAATACTGTTAAAGGTTCTGAATTCTCCGGAGCCATCAATTCTTGCCGCTTCCACAAGGGATAAAGGAAGGGAAGACTGAAGGTAACTGTACATAAAGTAAAAGACTGCCGGAGATGCAATGGATGGAATGATCAGCGGAAGTAAAGAGTCATACATTCCCATCTTTGTGATCAGTCGTAAAAATCCCATTGCTGTTACCTGTGTAGGCATAACAAGAATTGCCATAATAAAGGTAAAAGCTGCTTTCTTCATTTTAAAATCATAAGCATATAGACCATAAGCTGTCAAAGAAGAAAAATATGTACAAAGTGCAGCACTGCAGGAAGATACAACAACACTGTTAAGAATACCGCGGAACATCGGGAAACTTCCGTCATTTGCCACATTCTTCAGATTCTCAAGAAAATATTTTCCGGGAAGTGCTGAAAATCCTTTCTGCAGATCCGCATGGGAACGTGTTGCATTTACAATCAGAATGTAAAAGAAAAACAGACACAGGAAGGATAAAAAGATCAGCACAAGATGAACAAAAATACTGCGCACACGACCTGATGTATTTGATTTCATAGTTTATCTCCTCCTTCTTTCTTCTTTTGCTTTTTTCTTTGCAGCTTTCTTGGAACCATCCGGGTCTGTGTCATTTGTCATCTTATATACGATCATACATAAAATACCGCTGACAATAAACAGATATACGGACAGTGCACCTGCCATACCATAGTTCTTGCTCTTTAAGTGGCTGTTCAGGAACATGATCAGAGTCATAGATGTACGGTCTGGATTTCCCTGTCCATTTGTAAGAATCTGAGGAACATCGAACATCTGAAGACCACCGATGATAGATGTGATCAGTGTATAAGCAAGGATCGGACGGATCAGCGGCAGTGTGATATAGAAAAATCTCTTGATACTGTTACAGCCATCCAGTTCAGATGCTTCAAAAATATCCATACTGATACCCATAACAGCCGCCATCAGCATAATCGTTGTATTTCCAAACCACATAAGGAAGTTCAGGACTGCAACAAGCGTTCTGGCACTCCAGGCATGACTGAAGAAGGAGTAAGCCTGTTTCAGTATTCCTGCCTGTATCAGCATTGCATTGATCGGGCCGCCGTCTGCAAATAATGTAAAGAACAACATTGCAAAAGCAGATGCCATGATTACGTTTGGAAGATAGATAACAGCCTTGAAGAATCCCTGAGCCTTTATCTTAAGACGAAGGTCAGTGAACCATACTGCAAGGATAAGAGAGATAACGATCTGTGGGATAAATCCTACGATCCACATGATGATCGTATTCCAGAAAGACTGGAGAAGGTCACTTCCTGATGTGAATATAGTTGAATAGTTATCGAAACCGCAGAATGTCGGTGTTACTTCGACAGCCTGTCTTGTCCAACCACCGCCGATAGAGCCCTGATCCTTAACATAGTCCGTAAAGCTGTAATAGAAAGTCTGGAACAGAGGATATAGTGAGAAGATGATGTAAACTACAAAGAATGGGATAAGGAAAATATATCCCCACTTGGCATAGCTTATGCTTTTTCTCTTCATATAAGTATACCTATTCCTTTCGTGAGATTAATAAATAATAGGGGGGGATATCCTCCACCCCCTATATTTAATTAGATACTGTTTTTTTATACGATTAGAAATCGCAAGTAAGGTTACCATAGAGGTCTGTGATGTTCTTCTTGAAGTTCTCAAGAGCAGCCTCATATGAATCAACTGTGCCAAGGAAGTAGTCCTTCATAGCACCCTGGAATTTCTCGTTGCAGCCCTGGTCATAAGCAGAAAGCTTGTTCTCGAGGGAGATC
>OKTW01001076.1_pt1 | contig 10865 bp, 10 predicted proteins | sample 1606371 | NCBI WGS metagenome assembly OKTW01 (sample SAMEA3879568, study PRJEB24766) | human gut metagenome | biome: human-associated habitat; feature: feces | place: USA | collected 1985/1987
GAATGTAAGTGGTATGATCAGTCAGTACTCCACAACATTGGGAGATGCCGGAATGAACATTGCAGGAATGACAAACAAATCCAAAGGTGATTATGCATATGTATTGATCGATGTGGATTCACCTGTAACAGATGAAGTCATTCAGAAGTTAGAGAACATTGAGGGCGTCTTAAAAGTCCGTAAAGTAAAATAAAAAATGAGGGCAGAAAAATGTTGCTGACAGTTGGTACAACAGAGGCAGTGGAAGCCATTGCCGAAGCGCAGGAAAATCTTCAGGAGGTTGCAAAAAATCCCGGGATTCTCCGCACTTATTTTCAAAACCTTGTTCCGGATCTTTTGAATTTTGCACTGCAGGTTGTCATTGCGGTCATCGTATATGCAGTGGGAGCTAAACTGATCGGTCTGATCGTTAAGATCGTAAGAAAAACGATGGAGCGCAGAAATGCAGATGTCGGAGTGATACAGTTCCTGTCTGCAGTCGTGAAATATGCACTGTATTTTATCCTGATCCTGACAATCTTAAGCCTGTTTGGGATAGCAACTACCTCAGCGGTGGCAGTGCTCGGTTCCTGTGGTGTGGCGGTTGGTCTTGCACTGCAGGGAAGTCTCTCCAACTTTGCAGGCGGAGTGCTGATCCTTTTGCTAAAACCTTTTGTGGTAGGAGATTATATCATTGAGGGCTCAAATGAAGGAACGGTATACGAGATTTCTGTTTTCTATACCAAGTTAAAGACCGTAGACAATAAAATGATCGTGATTCCAAACGGTAATCTGTCCAACAGCAGCCTGGTCAATGTATCGCATATGGATAAACGGCGGGTGGACATTGTGGTAGGTATTGGTTATGAAGCAGATATCCGTACTGCAAAAAATATTTTATATGAGATCGGCAGAAATGATCCGGCAAGACTGCCGGAAGAGGACGTTGTGGTGTTCGTAGATAATCTTGGTGCATCTTCGGTGGACCTTGGTATCCGGATCTGGGTCAAAACAGCAGATTACTGGGATACGAAGTGGCGGTTGATGGAAAATATCAAATATGCACTGGATGAAAATCATATTTCGATTCCGTATCAGCAGATTGATGTGAAGATCAACCGATAAAGCCGGATTTGTAAAACTTATGCAGGAACACAGAGTTTCTCGTTTATCTGGCAATGGCGAAAATGGCAGTGGGAGAAAAGACAAGAGTAAGGGGCAGGTTACAGGAGGATAAATTTTATGGAAACAAAAAAACATGGTGTGCAGACGGAAGCACATACAAAAGAGCAGGCTTCCGGAGTGCATACTCACACGCATGTGCTGGACAATGGGACTGTTGTTACGCACACACATACACATACCCATACCCACGAAAATACAAAGGCAGTGTTAAACCGTCTCTCGCGTGCGATCGGGCATCTGGAATCCATCAAGAAGATGGTGGAAAACGGCAGGGACTGCAGTGAGGTACTGATCCAGCTTTCCGCAGTAAAAGCAGCGATCAACAATACCGGAAAAGTCATTCTCCAGGATCATATTCAGCATTGCCTGGTGGATGCGATCGAGTCCGGGGATATGAAGGAAATCGAAGAATTGAACAAGGCAATTGACAGGTTCATTAAATAGTGTATAATAATTCAGTAGGCTTTTTAACAATGATTAGAATCTGCTGCAAAATGCAGCCTGAGAGGAAGGCATGAAAAAAAGTAAAAAACTGAAGAAGAGTTCTGCATATAAGAAATATCGCAGACATAAGATTTTATTTGTTACAGAATTGATCATTCTGATCCCATTGCTGGCATTTGGATTTCTGTATGTTCAGTTTGAAAAGAGACTGGGGAACATTGATACCGTAAAGATCCAGTCCGGTGATATCCAGCTTAACGAAGAAGTAGAGACAAATGCAGTCATGCATGGTTATACGAACATTGCCTTGTTTGGTGCCGACTCACGAGATGGCAATATGGATTATACGAACACGGATACGATTATTATTGCCAGCATTAACAATGATACAAAAGTAGTAAAACTGGTATCCGTGTATCGAGATACCTATCTGAACATCGGCGAAGACCATTATGCAAAGGCAAATGCGGCTTATGCAAATGGTGGTTACAAATGGGCGATCAGTATGCTGAACCAGAATCTGGATCTGGATATCACGGATTTTGTGACGGTCAATATGAATGCACTGGTGGAAGTCGTGGATGCACTGGGTGGTTTTGATTTTGAGCTTACCGATGAAGAAGTGGTACATATGAACAACTACTGTGTGGAGACTTCGGAGATCACCGGAAAATCCTATGAAAGAATTGAGCCGGAGGTTGCCGGCACTTATCACCTGAATGGTGTACAGTCGGTCGCATATACCCGTATCCGTTACACGGCAGGAAATGACTATAAGCGTACCGAGCGTCAGAGAGAACTGATCGCAAAGATCGTTGCCAAAGCGAAAAAGGCAGATATGAAAACGCTGATTGCGATTATGGACAATGTATTCCCGATGATCTCGACCAGCCTGAGCAAATCGGATATTGTTTCAATGGGAATGAACATGATTTCTTATCAGTTAGGCGATACCTGCGGCTTTCCATACGAACATCATACCAGTGATTTAAGCGGAGATTCGGAAGTACCGGTTACCCTGTCATGGAACGTTACCAGACTTCACGACTACCTCTTTGGCATAAAGAATTATAAGCCATCAGAAGGTGTGCAGCAGAGAAGTGCGTACATCGAAGAAGTCAGTGGTCTCAGCAAGGGAAGTGCAGTCAGCAAAGAAAATTACACGCTGAACGGAGAAGAAGCCGGAAAAAATGTAGATGACAATATCCCGGATGTTACGGAGACAGAGTCTGAGACGGAAACATCAACAGACAGCAGTGGAAATGATTCCTATGATGACTCCGGTTACAACGATTACAGCGACAGCTATAGTGATGATTATAATTATAGCGAAGAGTATTAAGTGTAAATATTTTTGCAAAAATACTTGCAAAATGAGCAATAATCATGTATAATGATAAAAGTCAGCAGTTTTACTGCTGACCGATGCTGGAATAGCTCAGTCGGTAGAGCACTTCACTCGTAATGAAGGGGTCGAGGGTTCAAGTCCCTTTTCCAGCTTGACAGAAAAAGCCCGGAAATACGGCAAAAAGAAGAGAAAGAGCATCCTGAAGGAGGGTGCTCTTTTTGGCATTTGGTTAACATTTGGTTAACGTTTTTTTATTTTGCTTGCTTTAACAGATCATCCAGAACAGAGGCGGCTTTGCGGTCAACGCTCTGTATTACCAGAGCGAGGATGCTATTTCTTATTTTCGAAGACAGCATTTGATCAAAGGTGCATATGTGTTACAAAGAAATTGACAAGATACTGAGGGATAACGGCTGGCATAACTCCCAGTCTCTCTCAAGAAAAGGAGTGATGATAAATGAAGTTAGTTTAGTTGCTTTGAATATGGATGTATATCTGGCATAGAGTCATAAACGGAAGTCTGAGTTGTATATATAGTAGAAAGAGTAATGGTAACGGGCCTCTTTGAGAATAATAAAACAGCAAAAAATTTTATTTGATATAATTCGATATATTTTTAAACTGGCTGTTGTGAGAATACAGAAAGCGAGCGATAACATGAAAATATTAATAACAGGTGCTCACGGTTTTGTGGGCAATCGCCTGATGCAGGATCTGCATGATGCGGCTGCGGCACCATCCATGCGGGGCATGAACGAAGAACAGATCCGAAAGATCGTTGAGGAAAGTAAAGCGGAGATTATTATCCACACGGCAGCAATCTCGGATGTCGGGACGTGTGAAAAAAATCCGGAGGCATCTTATGAAGCGAATGTGCGTCTGCCATGGTTTCTTGCAAAAGCAGCGAAAAAACAAAAACTGATCTGCTTCAGCTCGGATCAGGTATACCGCGGATGTGCAGGTGAAGGACCATATAAGGAAGAAGATGCCGCGCCCTGCAATGTTTACGGCAGCCATAAGCTGGAGATGGAGCAGCGGGTTCTGGATGTGCAGCCGGATGCGGTGATGCTGCGGGCAGAGTGGATGTATGATTATCCGGCAGAGAGGTCAAATTATCTTCGCATGCTGCTAAATGAGAAGCAGGTTCTGACTTTTGGAAAACAGTATCGGGGAATCACTTATCTTCGTGAAGTTGCAGAAAATATGCCGAAGATTTTTATGCTTCCGGGAGGCGTTTACAATTTTGGAAGTGAAACGAAGCAGACGATGTATGATATCACCTGTGAAATGCTGCGATTCCTGAAAAGTGACAGGAAACCGGAAGAAGTGCCGCCGGCACATAATCTGTGGATGGACTGTCTAAAAGCAAAAGAACAGGGAATCCTTTTCAGTGATGTGGTGAACGGATTAAAACGATGTCTGAAGGATTATCATTTAGCAAAGGAATGAACATTTTCGAGGATGCCCATGGCGATACAAAAAGCACCTGTTATATCTTGTTCTGTAAGATATGACGGGTGCTTTTTAGAATGGCAGAGTTAAAAATCAAAGTGCAATGGAATGTCCGCTTTCATAAACCTGCCCATCGACAGAGAGGTAGATATCCCAGCTCCTGCCTTCCAGGCCAACCGGGGAAACCCAACCGGAAACGGTAACTTTTGTTGCATCGTCACCGGCAGTGCCGTACTGTGTCAGTGCATAGGCTTTTGTTTCCTCTCCACTTTTTAAGATCACATAAGCATCTTCCAGTGCATCAGAAGCTTTGTCGGTGGTGTAAGCACCTTTGAGAGAGAATTTCGCATCATCCAGAGTGAACTCCCATCCCTCCGGAAGCGCTGCGGCATCTTCAAGAGCTGCCGTGTAATCTGCGGTGGCAGTTTCGCCGAGTGTTCCAAGCAGCTCCCCTTTTGCGTTTACGTCAAGAGTGGCTCCTTCGGTATAGAGCGGCAGGCGGAGAGAACGGTAAGTCAGGGATGCGTAAGTGTCACCGGAGATCAGGATTTCGTAGGCGAGGCTGCCGTTTGATACCTGGTCGATGTGGGTGCGTTTGGTCAGTCCCTGTTTCATCATATCGGTAGGATAGTGATCGTAGCGGTTGTTTTCTTCGTCATAGAGGTTGGAACCGGCTGTGATCCAGAGCTGCTCTTTTGTGCCGTCAAGGGAAATCACACCGGAGATCCAGTCAGAATACCACTGCGGTCCACGTTCTTTTCCATACTCAAAGACCTGCTCGATCGTCATATCATCGGTATTGATGTGGTAAACGACAGCTCTGGAGTAGATATCATCGCCGGAAACACGGTTGTCGTTATCGCTTAATTTTACTTTTGCAGTACCATTGTCAAACATCATGATATCGCCGTTGTCCAGCATGGTGATCTGATGCTGTGCGTACTGCCACTCGAAATCAGCACCGGTCGGAGTGAAGAAATATTTCTCATCTACACCGTCCCAATCCGTAGGATCACCGAGAATCCAGGCAAGGGATTTGTCAGATTTGTTGATGGCGATGATCGCATCTTTATGGCGGGCAGAAAGCAGGACCAGATCATTTTTCTCATCGTACCACAGGGAATTATTATGGAACCAGTCAATCTCATCAGAACCGTCGGTTGCGATCGAAGCGGACTGTCCGTCTTCTTTGCCGATCACATCGGCAGCGTTAAATTCCCAGACAACCTCGCCGCTTTCACGGTCGATCTCGACCACGTAATCTTCTACGGTGGAAAGATCCGGACTGTCTCCGGCAACCAGCAGATTGCCGTCCGGCAGTTCCTGGAAATCATGGTGCATACCGCCCGGAATCATGTACTGGCGGTAAATCTTGCCGCTCAGATCGATTTCCTGAAGACCTGCTTTGTAGTACATACTTTTCAGAAGAAAAGAAGTCGGCATCATCAGATGACCATTCTGCAGTTGATGAACGCCAAGTACCCCTCCATCTGTGAAGTACCAGCGGATGTCACCGGCACTGTCCAGTGCATAGAGCATACCGGCAGAAGAGCAGACGAACGTCAGATTGGAGTAATCATAGGAAGAAGCATCACTCATAGCTGCCTCGATCGTGCCGACGCTGATCTCAGTCTTTTCTGTGGTAACTTCTACGGTTGTGGAAGTACCGTCCTCCAGTGTCAGGACCACTTCGGTCGTATCGCCATTATACAGCCCGTAGATCGGGACAAGATGATCCGTCGCAGCTTCGAAAGTTCCGGTAATGTCATCTTTTTCATCTTTTCCTTTGACGGTGACTGTGCCGCCAAGCTCTTTGTCTGTGTGGAAGGCAGCGACAGCAGTCAGCGGGGAATTTCCATAAGGATTGATGATCACATTTGGTTCTTCAAAAGAATATCCGGCAGCAGCCTCCTGCTGCAATGCTTCATCGATGCTGTCCTGCTGTGCGAACAGATCCGTTTTTTCGAGAGAAGCAAAGGAAGCGGAAGCGGTCGCTGCAGAGTCACTTTCAGAAGCTGTTTCCGAAGAAATGCTTTCTGTTTCACTGTTGTTTGCTGTTTCAGATGGCGAACCGGCGGAAGAGCAGCCGGCGAGCAGAGAAACAGTCAAAGTACAGACGCATAGACGGGATAAAAGCACTTTGTTTTTCATAAAGACACTCCTTGTATCATGATATTTGAGGCAAAAATGCCATAAGGATCACAGGTTCTTGTTTGAATTTCCGAAAAACAGTTACGGAAGATCCGGTAATTCACAGGAATAAGTTTCGGATTCAAACGGGTAAGATAAGGTAAGACCGGAAGCATCTTCTTTGATCTCGAAAGCGATCCAGCCTTCGTTGGAACCAAAGTTCAGCTTGGTACCTGCCATACGCGTCATGCCAAGATTGGTCAGGAATTCATCGTCAATACGGGTATATTCATTGCCGTCTTTATCAGTAAGCTTCAGAGAAGCCCAGTCGATGGCTTCCGTGCTGCCATCTTTGTTGATCTGCATTTTGATCAGATAATAAACGTTTCCGTTAGAAGCTTCCTTCAGATAATCGTTTGTCTCAACACCGGTGTAGCCAAGGTCTACACTGACGTTCTCCAGAGACTTGTTCTTTTCCAGTTTTTCTACAATAAACTGCCATCCGGCAACCGTGCTGTCGGAGATATCAGCGGCAGCTTCAGTTGCTGTCACATTTTCAGAAGATGCCTCGGTATCAGCAGCCTCAGATTCAGCAGCTGTCTCGGACTGGTCAGCAGTATCCGCAGCAGTTTCAGATTCAGCGGCACTTTCAGTTGCAACGACTGAATCGGCAGCAGAACGGGAAGAAGCAGTTGTACCGGCGTTGTCCATATTTGTGCATCCGGTGAGTGCAGCAGCACCGATCAGGGAAGTAGATAATAACATAGCAATCTTTTTCTTCATAATAGAAACCTCCAGAATAAAAATAGATGGTACGAAGTGTACGAAATATCTTAAAAATATCTTAATTTTTCTTGAGCCGAAGCTATTTTAACATAAGATATAGAAAAATGCTACGTTATAATAAGCAAAAAATGTGAGAAAAAAATGAATCATTAATTTATACGATATCTTTTGAATTTAACAACAAAATATAAAAAAAGTGAAAAAAACATAAAGTTGTTGACAGAGATACAGGCTGGTGATATATTCTCGTTGAACAAATGTTGAATGAAAATCAGAATCGGTAAATGACAAAAATGGTCAATAAGGTTATCAGGAGGTGTGAAAATGAGCTGCCGGGAGGTAAAAAATCAGAGGCAGGAGCAGGCAGCCGCAACCAGAAAAAAGCTGCTGGCATCTGCACAGCATCTGTTTGCGCAAAATGGTTATAATGGGACGACAGTGCGGATGATCAACCGCAGTGTAGATCTGGCAGACGGGCTGCTGTACCACTATTTTCCAGGTGGAAAGAAAGAAATTTTTAAAGAAGTGATCACCGGCAATATGCAGGAAATGTTTCGGGAGCTTCAAAAGCCGGAAAAGCAGGATGTATACGAAAAACTGCCGCTGGATGCGGCTCTGGATGCAGCCTATATCAATTTTATGACGGTGATTGATGAACATCTCGAATTCATCCGTATGATGATGAGGGAAAATAAAGTACGGGAGTTTATGACTGAGGACGAGATCCGGGCTATCTGGAAAAACAGGATTCCGTGGCTTCCGACACTTCTGCGAAGAAAAATGGAAGCAGGAGAGGTCAAAGAGATTGATTTTGAGATGGCGGCACTTTCTGTAAATTCCATTTTAATGCATTATGTGATGAAACGCGTTACCGATACCGGACGCAGTACGCTGGATGATCAGGCATGGAGAAAACGTATGATCGATTATCAGGTGAGTGTCTGGTCCGTGGAAAAACAGCCGGAAAATGAAAAAGAGCAAGAATAAAAAATTACCGGAAAAAATTTGGAAGGTAAAGAAGAAAGAAAGGTGAATCATATGTGGCATTTGTTGAAAGATATGCGAAAGAAGGACAAAGGACTTGCGTTTCTTGCAATTCTTCTGATCGCAGGTCAGGTGTTTCTGGATCTGAAACTGCCGGACTATACAAAAGAAATCACTGTTCTGGTCAGTTCTGAAAGCAATGTGATTTCAGATTATCTGTTATCAGGCGGAAAAATGCTGGCATGTGCACTTGCAAGTGCATTACTGGCAGTGATCGTCGGCTATATGGCGGCAAGAATTGCCGCTGATTTCAGTTATGATGTCAGAGGAAAAGTATTTCAAAAGGTATCAGATTTTGGAACGGGTGAGATCAGTAAATTTTCTACTGCGAGTCTGATCACACGTACGACAAACGATATCACACAGATCCAGATGCTTGTAGCCCTCGGGCTTCAGGTGATGATCAAAGCACCGATCATGGCAATATGGGCAATTGTGAAAATCGTCGGAAAGAGCTGGCAGTTATCCGTTCTGACGGCATCAGCAGTCGTGCTGATCATGGCCGTGATCGGAACACTGATGGCGGTGCTGCTTCCGAAATTCAAAACGGTACAGAAGCAGGTTGATGATGTCAACCGTGTGACACGTGAGAATCTGACCGGACTGAAGGTGGTCCGTGCATTCAATGCCGAAAAATATCAGGAAGACAAATTCGAAACCGTGAATGATGATCTGATGAAGACGCAGATGTTCACCATGCGTGGCATGGCATTTCTGTTTCCGGTCATGATCTTTGTACAGAGCGCATTATCTCTTGGCATTTACTGGCTGGGAGCCAAACTGGTTGATGACATTTCAATCCCCTTAAACGGAACAATGACAGAAATATTTACGGCCATCGGTTCAAGGGCGGACATGCTTGGTGATGTGGTGGCATTTAACTCCTATGCCCTGTATGTAGTTATGGCATTTGTGCTGCTTCTTATGATTTTTGTCATGCTTCCACGGGCACAGGTTTCTGCAGGCCGTATTAATGAAGTGCTGAACTCAGATATCGCAGTCAGAGAAGGAAAAGATGATGGCAAAGGGACAGAAAAAACAGGCAGCATCGTATTTCATGATGTTTCTTTCCGTTATCCGGAAGCTGCAGAGAACTGTCTGGAACACATCAGTTTTCAGGTGGACAAAGGAGAGACGCTTGCGATCATCGGTGCGACAGGTTCTGGAAAATCAACGCTGGCAGCTCTGGCGGCACGACTTTACGATGTCAGTGAAGGAGAAGTGCTGATCGATGGTAAAAACATAAAGGAATACAGTTTCCGCGGACTGTATGATAAAATGGGATATGTTACACAAAAAGCGGTACTCTTCTCTGATACGATTGAAGGAAATATTGCTTTTGGCCAGGCAGAACATGAGATCACGGAAGATGATGTGAAAAAAGCAGTCAATATCTCCCAGGCAAAGGAATTTATTGATAAAATGGAAGAAGGTCTTTACAGCCATATCGCACAGAGCGGCGGCAATGTTTCAGGAGGTCAGAAACAGAGACTTTCTATCGCACGTGCGATCGCCAGAGATCCGGAGATCCTGATTTTTGACGATTCCTTCTCCGCTCTGGATTATAAAACAGATAAAGAACTGCGAAGAAGACTTTCCACCGACCTGAAAGGTACCACCTGCGTGATCGTGGCACAGCGTATCGGAACGATCCGCCATGCCGATAAGATCATCGTACTTGATGACGGAAAGATGGCAGGTATCGGAACTCATGAAGAACTGATGAAAAACTGTGAAGTTTATCAGGAAATTGCTTTATCTCAGCTTTCAAAAGCGGAACTTGCGTAAAGGAGATGCGGAATCATGCATAAAAAAAGACAAAAACCAAAGAATCTGAAAGCCGCATTGAACAATCTGTTCTCTTACTGCAAAAAAGAAGCAGGTATCATTTTATTTGCACTGATCATGGCGGCATCAGGTGCAGTTCTGACGATCGCAGGACCGAATCAGATCAGTAAGATAACAGATTATATATACAATGGACTGACCGGCGGGATTTCCAGTGAGGCCGTTCAGGAAGACATTCAGAATCAGATCAAATCCGGACAGATAAACATCATGGACTATCTGCCGGAGGGAACCGAGGAATTGATTTCGGGCGGCGCGCAGGGAATCGACGCCTGCGCCAGAAGCTACGCCAAGCAAAAGAGCCTTGCGATCACCGAGATTTTCCCCTGCTATGCGCGATACAGCCGTGCCGCTCCGCTACGGCGCAACGAAGAAATTGTGCGCCGCGCGGACATGGTGCTGGCATTCTGGGACGGCGAATCCAAAGGCACCGCCTACACCATCCGCTATGCCCAAAAGCAGGGCAAGCCCCTGACGGTGCACTGCCTGCAACCGCAGGAAGAACACCCCCGCGCCACGGATTGAAAATAGAAGGTGTTTCCTCGATAAGATTTGGAGAGAACAAAAGACCGATTTGCCTCCAAAGTAAAAGTGGCAAATCGGTCTTTTTCTGTGTCTGAAGCCCTATCGAGGGGGTTGCGGCCCCGCC
>OKTW01001084.1_pt1 | contig 10819 bp, 9 predicted proteins | sample 1606371 | NCBI WGS metagenome assembly OKTW01 (sample SAMEA3879568, study PRJEB24766) | human gut metagenome | biome: human-associated habitat; feature: feces | place: USA | collected 1985/1987
TATGCGTCCGTTTTTAAATGCGCTGACGGAAGAAGAGTTTGATGCGTTTCTGCAGTATCATCTGGCAACCTGTGAACGGATGGATCTTATGGGTGCAAGCGGTCACACGGTGGATATTCTTGTGAAAGAGGAGTCTGAAAACGTATGAAAAAATGGATATTGCCAATCCTAATGGCAGGATTTTTGCTGACGGGATGTTCTTCTCCTGCAGCAACGTCATCGGCTTTGCCCTCTTCTACGGAAAAAATCACGGAGACACAGATGACGGAAGAACCGGGTACGCTGGAAGAAACGGAAACCGGGACTGCAACTGAAACGCAGCAGGAACCGGTGATACAGACGGTAAAAATTACGGCGACAGGTGACTGTACGCTTGGGGCAACACAGACGCATGGGTATGCAGGTTCCTTTCATGAATACTATGATAAATACGGGCAGGATTATTTTTTTAAAAATATCAGAAGTATTTTTGAGCAGGATGATTTTACACTGATCAATCTGGAATGTGTGTTGTCAAATGCGACCGAGCGTGTGGAAAAAACGTGGAACTTAAAAGGAAAACCGGAGTATGTTGGTATTATGACAGACAGTTCTGTGGAGGGGGCAAGTCTGGGAAATAATCATACGTTTGATTATGGGCAGCAGGGACTTGATGATACCAGAGAAGTGTTAAATAAAGCAGGGATTATCTTCGGATTCAATGATCATGTGGATACCTATACCACGAAGGATGGTATCAAAATCGGAATTGTCTCCGCAAGCCAGTTGTCTGCAGATGAAAAACATGCCAATTATATCCGGGATGGGATTGCTAAACTTCGGGAAGAAGGAGCGGATCTGGTAATTGCCTGTTGCCACTGGGGGATAGAGGGGGATCATTATCCGAATGATTATCAGCAGAAGCTGGCACACCAGGTGATTGACTGGGGAGCAGATCTGCTGGTCGGTACACATCCTCATGTATTGCAGGGAATGGAATTATACAACGGAAAAATGATCTGCTACAGTCTTGGAAATTTCTGCTTTGGGGGGAACAGGAATCCAAAAGACAAAGATACGGCGATCTATGAACAGACCTTTACCTTTGTGGATGGGGTACTGCAGACAGATATATCAGCCGATATGATACCATGCAGCATTTCTTCCACATCAGAAAGAAATAATTTTCAGCCTGCCATAGCAAAAGGCGACAGAAAACAGACGATTATTGATCATATGAATGAGTATTCGGAAAAGTACAGTAAAATCGGATTTGACGCAAATGGCAGGGTAATCATCAGGGAAGAGTAGGGAGATAATATAAAATTTTATGTGGCAAGTAAATAATAATGATAAGAGGAATCAGCACATGAATGCAAGTTTTTGGAATTATCCGTCAAAACAGAAAAGCTGGCCGATAGACGAAGAAATGGAAAGTCTCGGGGAAGTCATTCATCCACTCGATAATATTGGGGGATTTGATGTACGTCCGGGATTTTATCAGATGAATGGTGCATATCAGACAGAGGAAGGGGTAAGTTTTACCGTAAGCTCCCATGGAGCCACGAGCTGTGTCCTGCTGTTATTCCGGCCGGCGGCACAGGAACCGTATGCAAGAATCCGCATTCCGGAAAGTTATAAAATTGGAAATACGTATTCTATCCTTGTTTTTGGCTTAAAAGCAGAGGACTTTGAGTATGCCTATCAGATGGACGGTCCTGCCGATCAGGCGAGAGGGTTACTGTTTAACAGAAAACATACGCTTCTTGATCCATATGCGAAAGCTGTTACGGGTCAGAGAAACTGGGGAGAAAAACCGGAAGGCGGAAAGGATTTTGTCTACAAAGCCCGTGTGGTGCAAAGTGATTTTGACTGGGGGCGGTATCGGAATCTGAATCACAAATTTGAAGATCTGGTGATTTATGAGATGCATGTCAGAGGATTTACCAAAGATGCGTCCTCCGGCGTAAAAGGCGGGGGAACATTTGAAGGTCTGCGGCAGAAAATTCCGTATCTGAAAGATCTGGGAATCAATGCGGTAGAACTCATGCCGATTTTTGAATTTGATGAAATGGAAAGTGCCCGTGTGGTGGATGGCGTGCAGTTGTACAATTACTGGGGCTATAATACGGTTTCCTTTTTTGCCCCGAATACAAGTTATGCATTTCATCAGGAGCATAATCATGAGGGTGATGAATTAAAGCGTCTGATCCGCGAACTGAAAGAAAATGGAATTGAAGTCATTCTTGATGTGGTATTCAACCATACGGCAGAGGGAAATGAAAACGGTCCATGTTTTTGCTTTAAGGGGATTGATAATAATATTTATTATATGCTTACACCGGATGGATATTATTATAATTTCAGCGGCTGTGGCAATGTCTTAAACTGCAACCATCCGGTGGTACGGAGGTTTATTACGGATTGTCTGCGGCACTGGGCAGTAGAGTACCGTGTGGATGGATTCCGGTTTGACCTGGCATCGATTCTGGGAAGAGATCAGAATGGTGCACCGATGGAGAATCCGCCGATTCTGGAAGCCCTTGCATTTGACTCTATTCTGGGGGATATGAAGCTGATCGCAGAAGCCTGGGATGCGGGTGGCTTGTATCAGGTTGGAAGTTTCCCGTCCTGGAACCGCTGGGCCGAATGGAACGGAAGATACCGTGATGATATGAGAAGCTTTTTAAAGGGCGACAGTGGCGTCGCAGGGCGTGCAATTACACGTATCACCGGATCTTCCGACATGTATGATCCGGCAAGCCGCGGATATAGTGCATCCGTCAATTTTCTGACCTGTCATGATGGGTTCACGTTGTATGATCTGTATTCATATAATGAAAAGCATAATGAGAAAAACGGATGGAACAATACGGACGGGGATAACAACGGCCTGAGCTGGAACTGCGGGGTGGAAGGTGAGACGGATGATCCGGCGGTTATGGGCCTGCGACGCAGACTCGTGAAGAATGCATTTGCCGCGTTGTTATGCAGCCGTGGACCGGCTATGTTTTTTGCAGGGGATGAATTTTGTAATACGCAGTATGGAAATAACAACGCATACTGCCAGGATAATATTATTTCCTGGCTGGACTGGAACAGACTGGAAGAATTTCAGGAGATTCATGATTTTGCCCGTTTTATGATCCATTTCCGTGCAAAGCATCCGATTCTGCGAAGGGATACAAAGCCGGCAGTCTGCGGGTTACCTTCCGTAAGTATCCATAACGGAGAGCCGAACCGGAATTATACGGACTATAATACACATTTAATTGGAATCATGTATGCGGGAAGAAATGCCGATGATACGGATGATGATATGATCTTTTACGGAATGAATGCGTATTGGGAGCCTTTGGAGATGCGCCTGCCTTCGTTGCCGGAGTCTTATCATTGGAAACTTGTAGTAAATACTTTCTGTGAATACCAGGATGGGGCAGATTTTGAAGCCCAGACACAGGGAGATCAGACACGTGTGCGTGTTCCGGAACGTTCTACGGTAATTTTACTGGCAGAACATGATTTATAAAAAAGAGTTGAGCACCGCTCTGGAAACAGGGCGTGCTCAACTCTTTTTTTCGGTGGTATCGGGTCTGGTTGTAATTTCACTGGTTCCGATGAGGTAATCTGCAGAAACATTCAGAATCTGCACGATGGCTGCAAGATCCGCAACGGTCGGAGAACGACGACCGGTACGGTATCCGCTGATCGTGGACGGCGAAACAAACATTGCATTTGCCAGCTGGATATTGGAAATATTTTGTTTATACATAATCAGACTCAGACGGTCACCAAAATCTTTGTATTTATTTTTATCATTCGTTTTCATACAAATGATTTTATAGAAAGTTGATATAAAAAACAGAGAAAACGCGTATTGCGTTTTAATTCTTAAATAAATGGAAAAAGATTTCCAAAAAGATAAGAAATTAAATCCATCCACCGTCTAAGGTGAGAATCTGTCCATTCAGGTAATTGCTTGCTGTGGCAAGAGAATATGCCAGTGAAGCAACTTCTTCCGGGGATCCCATACGGCCGGCAGGAATTTCTTCGATGAGTGCAGAGCGTTCTTCCTCGGAGAAACAACGGTTCATATCCGTATCGATTACCCCACAGGCGATGGCATTTACCTGGATATTGCTAGGGGCAAGTTCTTTGCCCAAAGCGCGTGTAAGGGAATTGATCCCGCCTTTGCATGCAGAATAGGCAACTTCGCAGGAAGCTCCGACATTTCCCCATACAGAAGAAATATTGATGATATGTCCGGATTTGGCATGAACCATGGAAGGGATGACCTGTCTGCAGGTGGAAAAGACGGATGTGAGGTTTGTCGCAACTATCCGGTTCCAGTCGGTAATATCCATGTCGGTGAGCAGACCGATATAAGAGATGCCGGCATTGTTGATTAACATATCAATCTGGCCGAAGGTATCCAGTGTTTTTTGCACCATGTCACAGATAAAAGTATAGTCTCCTACATCACCACGGAAGCAAAGCACCTGTATGGAGTAGGTTGTTTCAAGTTTTGTGGCAAGTGCCTGCAGCGTTTCATAAGAGTTATGGCAGCAAAGAGCCAGATGATAGCCTTCAGCGGCAAATCGACATGCCAGGGCTGCACCGATTCCACGGGATGCACCTGTAATCAAAGCAGTATGTTTCATTGTTCTTCTCCATTCTTTTTTTGTATTGTACCATAAATTAAAAAAATTCACTAGACAAACACCGGAGAATGTGTTACTATAATTGGGCAGTTGAAACGGCGCGTGGCTCAGCTTGGTAGAGCGCTGCGTTCGGGACGCAGAGGTCGCAGGTTCAAATCCTGTCGCGCCGACGACACAAGGATTCCGGTACATGGGTGAGAGAATCCTTGGCAGGGGCAACCTCAGAGGCTTTTAGAGAGCTTCTGGGGTTCTTTTTTTGCCTTCAAAAGTTTTAGAAAGGCTCTATGTCAAAAAAACTGTCGCACGAATTTTCGCGCGACAGTTTTTTCTTATTCTACCGTTACAGATTTTGCCAGGTTACGTGGCTGATCCGGATTTAAGCCTTTTCCAACGGATGTGTAATATGCAATCAGCTGGAAAATTACAACAGATTCAAAAATCGTAAATTCGTCGGATACATCCGGAAGATTGATGTGTACATCACAGATAGAAGGATCTGTGATTTCTTTGTCTTTGGACAAAAGAATGACATAAGCACCACGGGCTTTTACTTCTCGGATATTGGAAATAACTTTGCTGTATACATGTTTCTGGGTAGCAGCGGCAATGACAGGAACCCCTTCACTGACCAGAGCAATGGTTCCGTGTTTTAATTCACCGGCAGCATAGGCTTCGGCATGAATATAAGAAATTTCCTTTAATTTCAAAGCACCTTCCATGCAAAGGGTATAATCGAGTCCACGGCCGATAAAGAACGCGTTGTTGGCATTGATCATGCGTTTGGTCAGCTGTTCAATATCAGGAGCCTGTGCAAGAACTTCCTCGATGTAATTTGGAATTTCCTGCAGTGTTCCAATAAATGTACGTGCTTCTTCGACAGAAATCTTTTGCTGTTTCATGGCAAGTTTGCATGCAAGCAGGTAAAAAGAAGCAACCTGAACGGTGTATGCTTTTGTACTTGCAACAGCGATTTCCGGACCGGCATGTGTATATAATACATAGCTGCTTTCACGTGCAATGCTGGAGCCTTTTACATTTACAATAGACAGTGTTTTCTTTGTATATTTATTTGCAAGGCGAAGAGCTTCCAAAGTATCAATGGTTTCTCCGGACTGGGATACGACGATTACCATGGATTTTTCATTGATTACCGGTTCTTCATAACGGAACTCCGATGCGATTGCCACGGTAACCGGAATATGCAGGCGGTTCTGGATCATGGTTTTTCCTACCATTCCCGCGTACATTGCAGTACCACAGGCAACGATTGTAATGTCGCTTACATTTTCAAAGAAGGAATCCGCAATGGCATCTTCCGAAAAATCCGGAAGCATATCTTTGATACGTGGGGTAATGGTTCTTGTGATGGCAGCCGGCTGTTCATGAATTTCTTTGATCATGAAATGCGGATAACCATCTTTCTGGGCTGCGGTAACATCCCAGTTTACTTCCATATATTCCGGTTCTACGGAATGACCGTCTAAATCCTCTAACGTAATGCCGTCCGCAGTCATAGTTAAAATATGATATTCCGGCACGATGAAATAACGCTTGTTGTATGCGATAAAAGCAGTCAGGTCAGATGCAATAAAAGCACCGTCATCACAGTATGTTGCAACCATAGGGCTGACATTTCTTACCGCATAAATTTCACCCGGATGATCCTTGAACAGAACGCAGAAGGCAAAGGAACCTTCAATTTCGGCTACTGCTTTGCGCAGAGCTTCTTTTGGATCTCCTTCGTAGAGTTTATTGATCAATGCGGCGGCAACTTCGGTATCCGTTTCGGAAATCAGTTCATCCGTCAGATCGTATTTGGTGGCGAGATCATGATAGTTCTCGATGATACCATTGTGGATCAATGCAACCTGTCCGACCTTATGAGGGTGTGCATTGGCATTGGTAACGCCACCATGGGTTGCCCAGCGGGTGTGGCCGATTCCACACGTAGAATTGTTATCATCATCGCAGATGGCACGAAGATCTTTTACTTTTCCGACAGTTTTCCGAAGTGAAATTTTTCCGGTATCTTTAAAGTACGCAATTCCCGCACTGTCATATCCACGGTACTCAAGGCTTGCAAGTCCTGTCAATAAGACATCCTGGGCTTTTAATTTACCTGTAAATCCAATAATTCCACACATAATTGAAATCTCCTTTTTCTCATATAATTTTATGATCCCGATATTGTTTTCGTTCATCAGAATATTTTTCATTGTGCATTATGTGGTAACACGTAAGTGTTATCACCTATGCCAATTGCTTCGCGTAAGCAAATTCTCATGCAATTGGCTCCATCGGGGTACGAATCCTTTGTTCGGATGTTACCATCCTGTTTGTGATTCGTATGCGCAGCCCCTTTCTGCGTTCAGGCATCCGCCGAATCTTCGATCACCTGAATCCTCGTTAACCCTTGTGGTACAGCGAAAGCTGTATCACAGGGTACATGGCGCTAAAGTTTTTAACTTTTCGAAATCTGTTTCTCCTTTCTATAACAGACACCCCCATCTTAACATAAACCCCGGGGTTCTCACAACCGAAAATATCCACAGAGATTTACAGTAATTGCATAAATTTTTCACGTTACTTACAATCTTAAAAAAATTTATACATCTTTGCCTCTGGTATGATATGATTAATTCCAAATGAAAAACATACAGGGAGGAATCTATGGACGAACAGACAAAACAAAAACGAAAAGATATCGTGGGGTGGGTGATTTACATAGCAGTTCTTCTTGCCATTATTATCACATTCCGTTGTTTTTTGATGATCGGGCGGGTGCCATCTGAGAGTATGGAACCGACACTGATGGTTCATGACTGGCTCATCGGAGACCGTCATGCATATGAGGAAGAAAAACCACAACGCGGCGATATTGTCATGTTTTATCAGAAAGATGAAAATGAAACCATGGTCAAACGTGTGATCGGACTTCCGGGGGAGACGGTTTCTTTTGTCGGCGGAAAAGTATACATCAATGGGGAACCGCTGGATGAATCGGCTTATCTGGATGACACTGTCGAAACGGATTGTGGAGAAGAAGATAAAACCTTTACCGTTCCGGAGGGCTCTTATTTCATGTTGGGGGATAACCGGGAAATTTCCCTGGATGCGCGATATTGGAAACATACCTACATTACAACGGATGACATGAAGTCGAAGGAAATCCTTATCATCCCGTTTCACAGGCTTCCGTGGTTTTAAACCTTTTGTGTCTTGACACCTGACGAGCATGTGAGTATACTCTATGTAATGTGTTGAATGTAACAAGAAATGTCTGTATAGAAGGGTATTTCGTGAAAAGGAGTATTTTATGTTAACGACAAGAGAACTGCAGGACGAGATCATCCGCCTGAAGAAAGAAAAGGATATCTGTATTCTGGCACATGCATATCAGAGTCATGATATCTGGGAGGTGGCTGATTATGTAGGGGATTCCTATGGGCTGAGCGTGCAGGCTGCCAAGGCAGCGCAGAGCACTGTGCTGATGTGCGGAGTCCGTTTTATGGCAGAGACGGTCAAGATTCTGTCCCCACAGAAAAGGGTATTGTTATCCAACAGCAATGCGGGATGTCCGATGGCAGAGCAGATGGATGTGGAACTGATTTCCGGGGTGAAAAAGATGTATCCGGATTATACCGTGGTAGCGTATATTAATACGACTTCCGAGTTAAAAACGATTTGTGATGTCTGTGTAACTTCCTCATCGGCAGTTCAGATTGTAAAGAATATAGAGAATAAAAATATTTTGTTTATCCCGGACTGCAATCTGGGAAAATGGGTGGCTGATCAGGTGCCGGAGAAAAATATCAAACTGCTGCAGGGGGGATGTCCAACGCATGTCCGCATGTCGAAACGGGATGTGGAAAAAGCACGAAAGGCACATCCGGACGCACTTCTTCTGGTACATCCGGAATGTCTGCCGGAGGTTTCCGGGCTGGCGGATTATCGGGGAAGTACAACCGGAATCATGGATTATGCAAAGAAAAGTGATGCAAAGGAATTCATTATCGGAACCGAGAACAGTATTGTGCAGCATCTGCAGTTTGCATGTCCGGACAAGCAGTTTTATCCATTATCAAGAGACTGTGTCTGCCACAATATGAAACTGACCACACTCGGAGATGTATACCAGTGTGTAAAGGGCACCGGCGGAGAGGAAATCAAGCTGGACGAAGAAGTGCGTATAAAAGCAAAACGCTGTATTGATACCATGCTGGAACTTGGCAATTAAAGCAGGTCAGCCTGCAAAGATGCGCGCCCTGCGGAGTCAAAGATGATGCTGTGTCTCCGCAAGGGCGCGAAAGTGTGCGGTAAACGCACACTTTATTTTTTTACCGATTTTACAAGGGAATCCAATGTAACCGTTGTGGTGGTATCACCGGCAAGGAGCGTGTACGTTTCTCCGCTGGTGAGCTTTGGACAACTGATTACAACGGAATTATAGGATTTGGCAGGGGTATAGGAAAGCAGTGAGTTTCCATTGGAATCCTGTAGTGTAATTTCCCCGGAGATCATGGAAGCGGATACAGTGACGAGCATACTTCCCTGTGTGGATGAACTGGAAAAATTCTCTGCCATGCCACTGGAACCTACAGCAATGACAGTTCCACCGCTGATTGTTGCGGCACCGGAACAATCCAGAGCACCGTTTCCACCCTGTACCGGGCCGTCAATATAAATTTCACCTCCGGTGACAGTGAGGTCACCGTTGGAGTCAAGACCGTCCCCGCCAGCGTTGACGGTCAGCATTCCTCCGCTGATCTGGATCCGGTTATAGTCGGTGGCATCTTCCATGCCTCCTGGTCCGGAATTTCCATTACCATTCGGTGCACCGTTTTGTGGAGGCTGCGGCATTTCCGTGGAGTCTGAAGAATTCTGTGGCTGTTTGGGAGGAGTGCCGGATGGCATTTTTTGCTCTTTGGAAGAATCGGATGATGCAGAATCTGAAGAATCTCCAGCGGTGCCATCTCCGGCGGCATTTACACCATCGTCACTTGAGGTTACCTTCTAAGCCCTCATAACTTTTTGTGATTGTGATGGTTCCGTCATTTAAGACGAGGTCGCCATCGGCATGCAATCCGTCATCCCCGGCAGCGATGGTTATGGTGCCGCCGTCTACCTGCAAAGTTTCTTCGGCATCCATACCATCGGAATCACAGGTGATGGAGAATGTTCCATCGGCAATGTAGATAAATCCTTTTTCATCATTGTCTGTATTTTCACTGTGGATCCCGTCTTTTTTGGCATTTAAGGTAAAGACACCGTCGGCAATACGCACACTGTCTTTTCCGGAGAGCGCATGCCGGGCAGCGGTGATGTCGTAAGTGCCGGAGGTGATGACAAGATCATCTTTAGATACGATGCCATGTCCGTAAGCAGCATGGATGGTCAGGGTTCCGGAACCGTTTAAGCTCAGATCGGACTTGGAGAAAATCACGGCATCAATGTTATTGTCATCAATAGCAACGAAATCCTTCGTGTTTGTTAAGGTATTGGAAGTGTTTTCGGCAAGCGTTACAAATACTTTGTCAGCAGATTTTACATAGATAGCGGCACTGGTGTCGCAATTGATGCTGGCATCTTTTAACACAATCTGTACTTTTTCACCGGAAGCATCCACAACGATCTGTCCGTTGGTCAGGCTTCCACTCAGAACATAGGTACCGGTTCTGGTAATGGTGATCTGATTATCAGAAACCCGGACTGCCGGGGAGTCACAGGTACTCTTTGAATCGGAAAGGGTGATCTCTGTGGCATCCTCCGAGGCATAGTCACTCTGCTTGTCGCGTTTGGTAAACATGTCTGCTGCATCCAGATAAGTGATGGAGTCACTGACGGAAGAGGCCTGCGAACTTTCCGTAGTTGTTTCCGGTGCTGCGGCACATCCGCAGACCGCACAGGCCAAAAGGGAATAACTGATGATTCCGGCAAGTAATTTGTTATAACTCATACGAATCCACCTCCTGTTGATAGAGCGCAATTTCCAGATTACCGTTACGGCAGCGGAGTGCGTCAATAAATGCTTTTTCTGTCGTGTCATCTTTTAAAGTTACATGGTACTGTAATTTGAACAGACTGCCCATGTTGCTGGTTTTTACGGATATCAGGTTGTATGTATTGGTGTAAGAGGTAAAAATATCGTCAAATACGTCACTGTAGTTGAGATCCTCCGG
>OKTW01001090.1_pt1 | contig 10797 bp, 9 predicted proteins | sample 1606371 | NCBI WGS metagenome assembly OKTW01 (sample SAMEA3879568, study PRJEB24766) | human gut metagenome | biome: human-associated habitat; feature: feces | place: USA | collected 1985/1987
TTTCACGTATTCTGCCGGACCGGACACAAGATACTGCTGATACAATGCCTGCATCTCCTCATTCCGAAACTGCTCTAACGTAAGCATCTTTCGAAATGACGATGCAAAATCATTTTCTGTCCAATACGAAAACATAGATTTACTGTATTCCATGAAATTGTCCGCAGAAATCTCTTCATACTGTTCAGGTTCATTTTCCTTTTTATCAGCAGGCATATCATGTGATTCTGCCTGTTCGCCATCCCCCTGCTCCATCCTTTTTACAATATGTTCAAAAATATCTCTCTTACTCTCATAATGCCTATACAATGCACCTTTTGTCATGCCAAGCTCACCCGCAATCTGACTGACAGAAACTGCTTCATATCCATCTCTCGCAAATAAATGTAATGCAACAATCAATATATCTTCCTTTGTAGTTTTTGACATACCCAAACCTCCTGTCCCATAAAATAAACGACCGTTTACGATTGAATTATAGTAAACGGTCGTTTATTTGTCAAGTCAGATATTCCTCTGCTACTGCTCTTGTAAAGCTGTCTGCATACGCCTTTGTAGCGTAATAGGTCGTCATAAATGGTCCTGCCGGAAGCATTCCTGCTGAGCTTGCCACATTTAGTCTGAATTTTTTTCCTCTTGCTGTGTACTCTTCCTTTTCACCCGGCATGGTGACAAATTTGGCAAGCACATTGTGTACCAGTGAGTCCTGCTTCACATGTATAGGGGCCGCTGTGTTTACCAGATCTCCAAAATTTTTGATATACAGCTGCCGCTGTCTCATACGCATCTCCGTCTGCTTCCAGTTCAGCCGTACCTGCCACAGCCGGAGTGACCAGCGCATCTGCCATGTGCATAAAAATTCCCCCTGAGACTTCGTTTTTTCTGTACCTACTTTACCATAGAACAGAAAAACCACAAGCCCCAGGGGGGGTGTTTGTCAGCCAGATTCCGTCATCCCATTACTGTTTAATCGTGCCTCATTCCAGTAACGTATTTCCAACAGCTGTTACTTCTTCTTATTTACGGTTACGGTCATTCTTATGACCTTTGACTGACCGTTTTCCAGTCTGACAACCGCCTTGACAACTGTCTTTCCGGGCTTCAGACCCGTGATCCTGCCATTTGAGCTAACGCGCGCCACATCCGGATTGAGGACCGAAAAAGTCACTTTATCAACATTGAACCAGTTGACCCCTTTCTCAAACCAGAAGTACGTCCCCTGCTTCTCGCGGATGCTGGCTGATTGTTTCGTGGCTTTGATCGACCGCAGTATTTTTTTCGTGAGCGCCGCTTCCTCGTCGGCTGTCACTAACTCATAGCTTCCGTGACCCAGCTCGTTATGATCCAGTTCAACGCTTCCATCTGCCGCTACCCTGAAAGGCATTTTACTGACTACAAGCTTCTCACCTGTTTCTGGATCTATCTCGATGATCTTCATTTTTTTAGGTCTCACGGTTCTTTTCAGAAGCGTATTTACATTGACCGTCACTTCCCGGATGACCCAGTCGTTTTTCGTGAGCATCTTGATCGTGGTCTTTACATTTTTCGTACCTGCTGCCTTTACGATCTCTGAAAGTGCTTCCCCGGAGATCTTCACATTGCCAAAACCTCTATCAAGAATTTCTGCGGTAGCTGAAGTGATCTTCCCTTTGGCATTCTTCGATACATTGACCACGATATTCATTCCTGTCTTTTCATTTCTGATCTCGGTCCTGATCTGTATGGAACCGTCCTCTGCCCGGATTTCAGTCGTGGTCACAACTGTACCATCTTCTCTGGTTTCGGTCTTAGTCTTAGTCGTAGTCTTGTCCTTGTTATCCTCCTGTGGCGGAGCAGTTTCAGATCCGCTGTCGGTGGAACTGCCTGATGAGCTGCTGCCACTGCCCGAGCTACTGCCGGAACTGCTTCCACCGGAACTGCTTCCACCGGAAGTGCCCCCATCCGAACTGCTGCCGCCGGATGATTCTTTCGCAAATACCCTTCCGACCACATCACTCATGATATGACCATCTTCTATCGCAATCGCCTTGATCGTAGTCGTCTCTGTCAGCGTAATCGGTGTTTTGTACTGCTGCGATCCCTTTGTTGGCACTGTATCATCTGTTGTGTAATAAACGATTGCACCGGGGGTCGTTGTGATCGTCACCTCCGTGCGGTCCGAAAACTTGTCAGTACCGGAGATCGTCGGAACGTCGCTGTCTCTCGGAGTTTCAATCTTACAATTGCCAGCTGACAAAATATTATTATCTGATCCAACCGCTTTGACGTGAAGATCAACCATCTGACGCGCACCAAACTTCTCTTTCGTCTGAAGCTCCTGCAATGGGTAATAATCTGTGCCATTGATACTATACTGGTAGCTCATCCTATCAGTATCTGCCAGACTTGTCACCTGCATAACATATACGGTAGCGCTATCGTTTGGTCCTATGACCACATCAAACGAAAGTGGTTTCTCCTGTGGCTCTGTGCCCTGATCTCCGGACTCTGCCGCCCCGGTGTTGTCGTCCGCGTATACCGTTTCCGGTGCGAGCAATCCACCAGGTACACTCATGGATGACACGACCGTAGCTGCGGCAATCCCCAAGGTCAGGATTTTTGCTAATGATTTGCTTTGTTTTGATTTCCGTTGTTTCATTTTTTGTTGTTTCATTTTTCGTTGTCTCATTCGTCGATTCCTCCTTTTACTGATGCTGTTATTAGGCGTTTGCGAAACTATTTTTATTATCTGGGCTACCTAGCTGTGGGCGCAGTGGCATTCTGATCAAGCTGCTCTGGATTTTCTCTGTTAATCCGATTTACAATATAATTGATAGAATCTTTGATGTTAGCTGCATTGATAGGATTGTTCGTCTTAGAAGTAAATACCAGATCCTCAAATCCTTCTCTCTGAGAAAACCGAGTCGCAATGTCTTTATGGTATGTTCTCTGATATATAAGCACATCATGCACTTTCTTAATCATTGGAATTTTGCGAAATCCTGCATATTTATTTTACCCATATAATTTTCTCCAAAAAAATATGGAGAAGATTATATGTCTCTCTTCTCCATAAATGTATCATGTTTATCACTTAATGTCTACGGCTTTTAAGCTAGGGAAACGCATCCTAACTGCTCCTTGACTTTTTCGCCTTCTTTTTCTACAATAAAGACAACAAGGGAAGCCGTAGACGGTTTGCCTATGAACAGTTACATAAATAACCGCATCTTTGGCGAGGGGCGGTTATTTTTTATGTCCAATCTGAATTACCAGACTGATGACAGCAACGAGCAATAAACAAAATTGAAACAATTCTGAATATGTAATCATGGCTAAAAACCCTCCTTCGTGAGGGCAAACCGCCTACCGTTTCTGCTTCCCTATGTTGTGATGACAGTATAACAAATTTCGGCATGATGCGCAAGAACAAGTGTTCCTGCCAGATACCAAGATCCCGGTATGAAAGACAACCATTCGCTATTGCATATGCTAATTTGCTCTCACAAAATACACTTCTTCCTAAAACAGATGGTGATAATTGTCTGTCCAGAATGAGCCTTAATCCTTCCTCCCTCGTCCCTTCAAATCCAGGGCAGAAAAAGTCTATCCCATCAGACATACTCTTTGCTATCTGATTGTAATCCTCTCCAAGCAGTTTTTCCGCAATATCATCTGTAAAAATGCGAATGCTGTTATTATTATAATGATAAGCCCTTGCAAAACAGCTTACCTTTGCTGTCATATTGTCCATTCCAATCCCCCTCGTACTACCCAAATAGTATTTTTGCCACACCATTCTATTTCAGCGTATGAATATCCTCAACCTACGGAGAGTAGAGTTCGAATTTGCTCATTTATTTTTCCATCCCATCCAGAAGCTTTATAAATCTTTTATCATTCATCTGCTCATTCGTAAGATATTCTCCATTATAAAACAATGCATAGGTTGTAACCGGTGTCGGAGCATTCTGTGCTTCTTCTTTCGTTTCCAGTCTGGTTGCCTGAAACGGAACCCCTCTTTCCCTGGCAACTTCAAGAAGCACCGGAACATACTTTGCATTAAATGGACATTGATTGGTATAGTACAATACATAGCCTGCCTGCTCAATGTGTGGATGCTTCGCACACTCCTTAAATTCAGGCTTAGCCGCATCCAAAGAAAAAGGCAGATACCAGAGCTGAATACCATTATCTGCCTCATCACAGATGGTAAAGTCCTTATATTTCAGGAACTTCGGGTCTGCCAGAAAAGGCTTTTTCTTAGCGGCTGACAGGATACAGATTCCCTTTTTCCCCTTCGCTTTGCTGTCTTCTATACAGGCATTCAGTAAATCATTCGAATAACCATTGCCCTTGAAAGAACCAGCCACCCACAGACAGTCAATATACATATAGCCATCTGCATTGATTGGATTCCATGCATTTTCTGCCGGAATATACTCGATAAAGCATTTTCCACGCTCTATACTCTTGAGAAATACCAATCCATCATCAAATCGCTCTTTCAGCCAGTTTTTCTTTGATATTACCTGTATATCCTTGTTGCTTGAAATCGCACAGCAGATATGCTCGTTTTCAATATTTTCTTTCGTCACTCTTATATATTCCATGGATTTTCTCCTACTTATATCTTCTGCACCTCATTCTCCAGCGTATAGTAGTGCATAATATACGGAAACAACAACACCAGAAACAATAACGTCAACGCATACAACAACGGATTGCAGATCATAAGCGCCGCCACAATTGAAATCATTGTCAGAATCGCAAATGTAACTGTCACGATCAGATGTACCAGCCTCTCATGTTGGAAAAAAACAATCTGTGTCAGGTGTTCCTGCAGAATTGCGTTCCATTGTTCCGGAGAGATATTGTCCGCATTGGCTAAGAGTGAATCTATTTTCTGGCGGTAGGTTATTATTCTTTTCTTCATTTTTACATTCTCTTTCTTATAGTACCTTTATTATACCAATATACCTTTGGAATCACAACGACATATTTAACTGAAGGTAATTGTCCATCAAGATATCTTGTTATTGTAAGTTCCCCAGAATAAACAAAGGGCAGTGTCTGAACAACATCGCCCTTTGTTTTTTATAATTATACTTCCGAAAGGAATCTGTCAACTGGTTTATGCAGCAGCGTCCACTTCGTCATCCATATATCCGTCATCGGCATTTTCCGAATCATCATCCGAATCATCATCCAAATCATCGTTCCAGTCATCCTCTGTGCTGTCTGTGATAACAACCTTGCATTTCCACACCATACCATGTACTTTTGCTTTGACTGTAACCGTACCGCTGCTATACGGTATCAGTATGCCATCCTCTACCTCGCATATATCGTCATCAGAAGATGTCCATTCCACGTCATGACTGCATCCCTTCAGATCCAGAGAAACCGTATCTTCCACGTCCATCTCCACTGCTGTCTTATTCAGTTCCGGCGTTTCTACTGTCACCTGACAGGATTTTTTCTGCGTTCCCTTCTTTACCGTAATGGTTGCTTTGCCTTTTCCTTTTGCGACCACTTTTCCGGCGGAGACACCAGCCACCGCTGTATTACTGCTGCCCCAGGAAACGGTTCCTGCACCACCCTTTACCGTAAGTTTCCTGCTCTGTCCTTTTACAAGCACAATCTTTGTACTGCTGATCGACAGCGGACTTATCTTCGGTCTGGTGTTCTTTTTCTTCGTTGTCTTCTTCGTGGTTGTCGTGGAAGATTTCCGCGTCTGCGAATATCCGCCCGATGAGCCAAAACACTTCTTGCACGGTGTCAGACCGCGTGCCAATGCATTGGAAAGTGTCGTCTGATAAAAATTTCCCCGCCCGCATTTGTGGGTATGGTATTTACTGCCGGTTGGCGTCACATAGACCATTGTCTGTGCCTGTGCCGTTACCATGCCGGCACTGTCACCGACTGGCAAAATCATCATAAAAAATACAAGTGTAAAACTTAGAATTGTTTTTTTGATTGTTTTCATAAATTGCCTCCTTATCTTTTCCGTCTGATTCAGAAAAATGCAGCAAACATTCTCTTATATGCCAAATTGCTTTTAGCTTTTTGCTTAAATCCATGTTTTCCAAACCATTTTTCGGACTCCTGCATCGCATTTATTGCAAGTCTGACATATTCCGTTATACTGTCCTCTTTTTTCTCTGCAACATACCGTTTTCCTGCCAGTAATCTCCCTGCAATAAACTGCAGCCCTTCGGCAGCCAATGATATACTTTCTTTCTCCCCCTCTTCCTGCAAATAAAAATAGCTGAATATAACCATCGCATAATTATATAAAACAGGTTCATCCGTTTGCAACGCCGAGAGTGTATATTCAATAACTTCCGGTATATTTTTTCTTTGTATTTCCGTAACTCCGCTCACTAACAGAAGTATCACTGCGATATAATACTCGTTTTTTGTTTTTACCTGAAACCGGAAGGTCTGATATGGACCATCTTTTCCATATTCGTCTGTCTCCTCCCTAAAATCACTTCGAAGCAGGTTCTGGATAGCCAGCCGATTGATATACTCACATATCTCGTCACTTCCCGTATTCTCCATTGCCACAAGCAGATCACAGAAATCCCGATAATACCAGACAAAAATCCGCTTTGTTCTGTATTTATTAATCACATTAAAAATGCGGTCTACAATTTGTTTTTCCTGCTCTATATCATCCACCTTCCAGTTTTTATTTGTGAATGCTTCTCTTACCGGATTTATCAGCGCTCTGTCATAACTCCCGAGAGATCCCATTTTCTCTATGTGATGCTCCATCTCATCTAATACCTTCCGGATCATCGTCAGATCTACCGGTTCCAATTGTGACAGATTCTCCACGTCAATAAGTTTCTGCACTTCCTCATAATTTCGTTTCATATCAGATGCGTGCTCTTTGAAATCGTCTTTGCATTGTTTCTGATTTATTTTGCGATTCAAATCCGCCTCTATCTCATTCATAAAAATATGTAAATCATTCACATTTTTATTTTTTCTCTGCGATAACGAAATAACGGCACTGTAAATCTGCCAGCTTTTCCGCACATTATCCGGAAACTCTTTCATTTTTTCAAGATAATGCATGCACAAATTCCACGGTGCATAATTCCAGAAAACACTTATCATTTTTTCATTTGATATCATACTGGTCTGATGATTAAACACAGGATCTATTAATATTTTTATATTCTCCCAATCATCTTCCCGTATTTTATCGAACCAATATTGTAAAAAAACATATTGTTTTGTGTTAATATACCGAAACTGTCCTTTATAAGCCTTATCATACCGAATCAACCACGGCAGTAATTCGTTTATCTGTTGCCCGGAAATATGCGGTGCAAATGCATCTACCAGCTTAATTGCAAACGGCCATTGGATCGGAACACTCTTTTTCGTAATAAAATCTACGATGTCATCGATTTCCTCTTTGTTATAGGTTTCCATAAAATAGATCAGTTTCTTCCGTTCTTCTTCTGTCAGTTCCTCCCTGTTCAATCCCTGGATGTAATGCTTACAACAATCTGTCAATGCATGTTCGTCCCCGCAATACGCTCCATCCTCATCCAGATATACACCATTCATATATTCTATTCTGGTTTGAAATCGGATTGTTTCAATGTACTGCCACAAATTCCAATAACGCAAAGCATTCAGCGTCCGCAAAGCAAGCAAAGACAATAAACCGATACGCTCATTTTGCGAGTTGTTTGGTTTTCTCATACATTTTAATAATATCTGTTCCATACATGAATTTCGCTGTTCCTCGAAAATCGAAAGCCTCTGCTCCGAAACAATTCTTTGAAAACGAAAAACACCTATTTCGCATTCCCGTTCCTCAAATTCGGATTCCTCATCCGTGTCATCCAGCCTGTTGTCTTCTTCCGGTGGCTCGACCATCATTGGTTTTATTTTCTGATCATTTTCTCCCGCCAGAAGTTCCGGTGGACTGTCTTTTGGTGTTTCCTCCGGTTTCTCACTCCCCAGGTCTTCAAACTCTTCATAGAGTCTTATATCTCTGCGCACCAGGTTGAAATATGCCTGAATCGCTTCCCTGTAATCCGGATCACGATTTCCCATCCGGCTCATGTCCGGTATATTTTCTTTCTGCTTTCTCCAGTCCTCCTGCCAGAAATCAATCCATGCCTTTTCCAACGGATCAGAAGAGTTCTTTCGCATACTGTTTAACTCTTTGTTATCTGCATGGTAAATAATTTTTGTCTGCTTTTTTAATCTGGTTTTGTATTCCCTTAGCTTTGTGCTCAAATCATCCGGAATCCTTCGTATCAACTCATCCGCTATTTCTGCCCAATCATTTTCTGCGGAATCGTAATACCATAATAAACCTACAATTGTTTCAAGAAGCAGTTCTGTCGCATCATCACACACCAGCTTATCATAACTGCCATTTTTTATATGTTCCCGATACTTTGCATACCATTCGGCTCCTGTACAAAGATCCTGCAGACAGAACAATACATCCAATAACGGTTGATATGCGCCCTCTGTTTTTAATTTGTGATTATTACGATTCTCCGTCCGGTGCCTTGCTTCAAGCTGGTTCTCATAAACTCTCTCCACCTCATAAAGTTCATATATATTTTTCTGAAATACTGTTAAATACACAAACAGCCAGTATATATCCTGTAATAAAACCTCTTCCTTCCAATCCTGAAGTACTATCCGGCACAAATGCCGTACTTTTCCAATATTCCGATCCAGATATGCCGCATCCACCTGCTGCTTTATATACTTAAGGCGATTATGAAATGCTTTCTTTTCAAACAATATCCTCTCATCCGAAAAATAAACCGTTTCAGGCTCTATAAAAAATGTTTCCTGACTAAGATCAATTGTTTCCAGTCCCAGCGCATCCAGCCGCTTACGCATCTTTTTATCTCCATTATCCTGATTCAATGCCTCCGGCATAAATGTTGATAAAAGCTGCTCTACAACATAATCCTCAAATTCCGGTAAATTCACCCATATTTTCTGTAATTCCACAGATACTTCATCTACCAGTTCCGGAAGACCATCCATCGGCTGAAAAACAATATTGTCTATCTGCGCCCCAATTGTCTGTAACCGATTATTATACAATTTTACAAGACGATAATGATTTCTCAGTGCACGGTATATTTTCTCATGCTTCTTTTCGGATGGAAGTAGTTTTCTGAATGTCACCGTCACGGTATGGTTTCTCACCCCATCCACTTCTACGGTCAGTGCATGCCGCATCCAATGTGCCATATTTTCCATCGTTCCGTGTTTGTATTTAATAAGTGTAATCGTATCACACCGGTTTGCATCTTCATCCAGCAAATCACAAACAGCAATTATTGCATTTAATGCAGCAATTTTTTCTTCCGACAAACCCAATGCACGTATTGATTTCCTATGGGAAATAAAGTTTTTCTCCCACTCCCAGCTCTGATGTGACGCTGCCATTCCAATCACAACCTGCATCTCGTCTTCCAGGTTATTCCAGTTCACAGAGCCATCCGCTTCCTTCAGCAGACGCTTTATCAGATTTTCCAGCCGAATCACATGGGTACGTCTTACCCAGTTGGAAATATCAGAAAATCCTTTCATATTTGACAGCCTGTCCTTCTGTGGCAGATCCTGTGCATCCTGTGAAAGCATTCCAATATCATGAATCACAAGTGCAAGAAGTAAAAAACCCGCCTCTTGGCCTGAAAGGAGCTCCAGCCAGCCGGCCGAAACACCCCACTCTGAAGCTCTGCGCACAACGCTGCATATATGTGGAAGCGCATGATTCGTAAACTCCGGCATATGACAATTGTCTGCCAGACGGTCCACATCCTGAACCAGTAAACGCAGTACATTTGTATATTGCGAAAATGGAGGATCATCAAATGCTTTTCCGGCCAGATCACTCCCCATGATATAATCCATTGCCTGCGATAACTCAATATCAAAATCCGGAATCTCTTTCATATCCGCACAATCCTCTCATTCACTCCTGCGTCAGCTGCTTTTCCTCCTGAAAAGCCACCGACTGCCATTTCGCATGTATCTGTTGCATATGATCATTAATTTTCTTTATATATTCATGGATTTCCTGCCCGGTCTTTTCCGTTCCTGATTCCTCAAATTCCACATACTGCATCTTAAGATATTCCGCTGCCGATCGATATATGTTCCATTTTTCTTTCACATTAAACAAGGCAAGCATGCTGCTGGCAAGGGATGTCAGGATGGAAAGAACCGTGAAAAACATATGTACCTCCGAAATATCTGCCTTCATAAATTCCGGTAAATATCTCTCATCCATATTAATAAATGCTGCGTTCAACAACGGAAACAATACTGTAATAATTGACAGAAAATAATATCCTATCCTGTTTCTGTTTGCCTTTCGTATATACCATTGAAGACAATATTTCGTCCAGCGTTTGTACATTGGAGCATTCTGATTCAACTGATCCAAGCCCAGCATCCTGTTTATCGTTTTCTCTTCCGTATGCATAATCCTGCCTCTCCTGATCTACATGACTTCCTGCGATATGTATTTATTTTTACAATACCCTTTTCTATATCATTTATCAAGTATATTTTATCGAAGTGACAATTCGCGTTTTGTGAAAAAACATCTTCCCGCATACCATAAGGAAAAAGGAGTTTTTTATGCTTGCTCCTCATTTTATCCAGCTCTTAACCTCTTCACGTCCTGCCGCTATCGCCAAAATACAGGGAGATACCGTAAGTCCTGTACGGGGCCTTGCCACATTCTACAACACCTCTGCCGGCGGTGTTCTCGTACAGGTCGAGGTCTTTCATCTTCCCGATCAG
>OKTW01001096.1_pt1 | contig 10753 bp, 9 predicted proteins | sample 1606371 | NCBI WGS metagenome assembly OKTW01 (sample SAMEA3879568, study PRJEB24766) | human gut metagenome | biome: human-associated habitat; feature: feces | place: USA | collected 1985/1987
CAGGGCGTTGCCTTTGTGGGTGATGTTCCAATTGCATATAGTCTTGGAAATTTCTGGTTTTCCACCGGAACATTGTATACAACACTGTCAAAAGTTACTATCACAGAGGATGGAACAGTAAAACTTTCTTTTGTCCCTTGTATACAGCAGAATCTTACAACAAGGATTCTTACAGAACCGGAAGAACGATCAGATTTTTATGAATATCTGGCTTCTATTTCTGCAGATATCGGAATTGATGTGGACGGGGTGGTTTATCATAAAAATGCGGATGACTATCCGGCAGGAGAGATTTTATATGACTCTGATACAAGCCGGACAGATATTATCGGGATGGCTGATAATGAGGGGGACGCGATTGACATTGTCGGTAACCTGAGAGAAGACCGGTAATTTAATTTTGGAATAGTGACTGCAGATTCTAAATCTGTGGTTTCCTATAGATAAATGAGATATGTGTCGTACAGACACCTCAAAGTTTAAGAAAAAGAGAGGATAAGAACATGAGCAAAAAACCTACTGTATTAATGATTTTAGATGGATACGGTTTAAATGACAGAACAGACGGAAACGCTGTTGCACAGGCAAAAACACCTGTCATGGATCAGTTAATGAAAGAATATCCGTTTGTAAAAGGAAATGCCAGCGGTCTCGCTGTAGGTCTTCCGGATGGACAGATGGGTAACTCAGAAGTTGGCCATATGAATATGGGTGCCGGACGTATCATTTATCAGGAACTGACAAAGATCACAAAGGCAATTGAAGATGGTGTATTCTTCGAGAATAAAGCACTTCTGGCTGCATGTGAGAATGCCAAGAAGAATGATTCTGCACTGCACCTGATGGGGCTGGTATCTGACGGTGGTGTTCACAGCCACATCGGACATATTTTCGGCCTTCTGGAACTGGCTAAGAGACAGGGACTTGAGAAAGTATACGTACACTGCTTCCTTGACGGTCGTGATACACCACCGGCTTCAGGAAAAGAGTATGTAGAGCAGTTAGAAGCTAAGATGAAAGAAATCGGCGTAGGAGAGGTTGCAAGTGTTTCCGGACGTTATTATGCAATGGACCGTGATAACCGCTGGGATCGTGTAGAAAAGGCTTACAAGGCACTTTCAGCAGGCGAAGGCGAGACAGCTGCTTCTGCTACAGAGGGAATCCAGGCTTCTTATGATGCAGATGTAACGGATGAGTTCGTTGTACCATTTGTAGTAACAAAGGACGGCGCACCGGTTGCAACGATCAAAGAAAATGATTCCGTAGTATTCTTCAACTTCCGCCCGGACAGAGCAAGAGAGCTCACAAGAACATTCTGTGACGACAGCTTTGACGGATTTGACAGAGGAGACAGAATTAAGACAACATTTGTATGCTTTACAGAATACGATGCTACAATCGAAAATAAACAGGTCGCATTTGTGAAAGAAGAAATCACTAATACATTTGGTGAGTTCCTTGCAAAGAACGGCAAGAAACAGGCACGTATCGCTGAGACAGAGAAGTATGCTCACGTAACATTCTTCTTCAATGGCGGCGTAGAGGAACCAAATGAAGGAGAAGATAGAATTCTTGTAAAATCTCCTAAGGTTGCTACTTATGATTTGAAGCCAGAGATGAGTGCATATGAAGTATGTGACAAGCTCGTTGCAGCAATCAAGTCTGATAAGTATGATGTTATCGTAATTAACTTTGCCAACCCTGACATGGTAGGTCATACTGGTGTGATCGAGGCTGCTGTAAAAGCCATTGAAGCAGTTGACGAGTGTGTAGGAAAGGCTTACGAAGCATTAAAAGAAGCTGACGGACAGATGTTCATCTGTGCAGATCACGGTAATGCAGAGTACATGATCGATGAAGAGACAAAAGAGCCATTTACAGCACATACAACCAATCCTGTACCATTCATCCTTGTAAACGCAGATCCTGCATACAAGTTGAAAGAAGACGGATGCCTGGCAGATATTGCTCCTACACTGATCGAACTGATGGGTATGGAACAGCCGGCTGAGATGACTGGAACATCACTTCTTGTGAAATAATACAAACATATTCAACGTATGTTATATGCTATAATGAACAGATTGTGGAAAATGCAAAAGCGTATTTTCTACAATCTGTTCTGTATTTATCAGTATAATTATAAAAGGAACATCATGAGGAGAACGACATGAAGATTGTTATTGTAGAAGATGATCCGGGTATCCGAAAGGAATTAAAACAGCTCCTGGAAAATGCTTTTTATGAAGCAGAGATAATCGAAGAATTTAAAGATACGGCAGAGCAGATATGCAGCATGATACCGGCACCGGATCTGGTACTCCTGGATTGGAATCTTCCGGGGGAAAGCGGCTTTGACATCTGTACGAAGCTGAAAGAACATTCAGATATTCCAATCATATTTCTGACCAGCCGGACAGATTCCATGGATGAACTGACCGGAATCTTGAAAGGGGCAGATGATTATATCACAAAACCGTTCAATCCCCCGATTCTGCTGGCAAGAATAGGCGTAGTACTAAAAAGAACTACTGGTAAAAATGCAGAGAAATCAAGGGGTAATGCCTTGAACATGGAATATAAAGGTGTAATCCTAAATGTTGTGGGAGGCTGCATAGAGCATGAAGGAAAAAAGACAGATCTTACGAAAAATGAGTTGAAGATCCTGCACCTTCTATATCAGAAAAAGGGTGAGATTGTTCCGAGACTGGATATGATCGAATACCTGTGGGACAATGAAGTCTTCATAGATGACAATACATTAAGTGTGAATGTTACAAGACTCAGAGGAAAACTGGCTGACATCGGAGTGACGGATTTCATTGAGACAAAACGGGGAATGGGGTACCGCATATGAAATTTTCGGAATATATAAAAGATAAGATTCTGATATGTCTGCTGCACCTCCTGTGTATGATATTACTGATGGGGTTCTTCTATATTACAGGGTATAACAGAAACGCAGCTGCACTGATTCTCATTTTCTGGTGGATCATCCTTGGGATATGGATTGTGACAGGATATTATCGCAGGAAGAAATATTTTGACAGGGCAGAACATATTCTGGAAAATGTAGATCAGAGATATCTGCTTGGAGAATTGCTGCCAGCTTCACCATATCTGGAAGATCGGATCTACCGGGAGTTGATCAGACGATCGAATAAATCTGTGATCGAACGGATCCGTATGCTTGAAGATGAACAGAATGATTATCGGGATTATATCGAAAGCTGGGTACATGAGATCAAAGCACCGATTACCAGTATCCAGCTTGTGTGTGAGAATCATAAAGACGAAGTGACCAGACAGATCGGTCTTGAGAATCAACGGATTGAAAATGACGTAGATATGGTTCTGTATTATGCTAGAATGGAAAAGGTATACAAAGACTATATGATTGAAGAGACAGACCTTGGGAAGGCGGCTTCTGAAATTTTGATGAAAAATAAGTATTATCTAATTAGTAACGGAGTGCGCGGGGAAGTGGAGTGCCCTGATTTTGCGTATACCGATAAAAAGTGGATCCTTTTTATACTGAACCAGCTTATGCTGAACAGTGTGAAATATAAAAGTGAGAATCCAAAGGTCCATCCGTATATTCATATTTACACGGAAAGGTACGGTCATGGTGTCCGGCTGATCGTAGAAGATAACGGAACCGGAATACGGGAAGAAGAGATGTCCAGAATTTTTGAAAAAGGTTTTACCGGTTCCAATGGAAGAAATGGTAAGAAATCTACGGGGATGGGGCTTTATCTGTGCAGACGGCTGTGTGAAAAGCTTGGAATTGCCATCGAGGCGGAATCTGTCCGTGGTGAAGGAACGAAGATGATTCTTACATTTCCGGTTAGCAGTTATCTTTCAAAAATGTAAGATAACTGAAAGATACATCGATACATCTTTCTGGTCCGGACGGGTAAAGTAGAGATGAAAAAGAGTATTACAAAAAGACCGGAAAGGATGATATGGATGAGAAGAATAAGAAAGCATGGCAAGACAACAGAGAAAAAAACAGATAGAATCCTGGCAGGAGACAGAATCCCGGATGGAGAGATCCAGGTGTGTGATGTGGAAAAATATTACGGAAGTGATACGAACATCACCAAAGCGGTAGACAGGGTAAGCTTTTGCGTCCAAAAAGGAGAATTTGTGGGAATCATGGGAGCATCGGGTTCCGGAAAGACAACACTTTTGAAGATGCTGTCTACGATTGACCGTGTGACTGCAGGGCATATATACTACGGAGAAACGGATATTACGGAGTTGAGTGATGAGGCACTGGCGGAATTTCGGAAAGACAATCTGGGATTCATATTTCAGGATTACAACTTGTTAGATACACTTACGATAGAAGAGAATATTGTGCTGGCAATGACGCTGCACAGCAAGAGTAAAAGAGAGATTCAAGAGAAATGTGATCACATATTGAAGCTGCTTGATATCGAAGAAATCCGGGATAAATTCCCCTATCAGGTATCCGGGGGCCAGAAGCAGCGTTGTGCTTGTGCCAGAGCGATGATTCATCGTCCGAAACTGATCCTCGCAGATGAGCCGACCGGTGCGCTGGATTCCAGAGCGGCACAGATGCTGCTCGAAACATTCCGCAAGATGAATCATGATATGCACTCTACGATCCTCATGGTTACACATGATGCGTTTTCAGCCAGCTACTGCAGCCGTATTCTTTTCCTGAAAGATGGAAAGATATTCCATGAACTGGTAAGAGGAGTGGAAGAAAGGCGGGAATTTCTGAATAAGATCCTGGATGTATTATCTCTGACAGGAGGTGAACTGTCAGATGTTCGGTAAGCTTGCACTGCGCAATGTCAGACGTTCCGCCAGAGATTATCTGGTGTATGTGCTGACGATGACATTTGTGGTATCATTGATGTTTGCATTTAACAGTATCATTTTTTCGAAGGATCTTCAGAAAATGTATGAAATGGCAGCGATGATCGGTATTGCCACATTCTTTATTGTACTGATCGTTGCATGGCTGATCAATTATATGGTACGGTTCATGCTGGAAAAAAGGAGCCGTGAATTCGGTATCTATCTGTTGATCGGAATGAATAAAAAGGAAGTGTCCGGGCTTTATATGAAAGAAAATCTGCTGCTCGGTGTGTGTTCCTTTGTGATAGGACTGGGCCTTGGAATGTTGCTTCAGCAGGTGCTGCTCGTTGTCCTTTATAGTGTCATACAGGTGGAACTAAGACCCCATCTGGAATTCAATGGATATTGTTTCCTTATGACTGTGTGCTGCTTTGCAGGATGTTATCTGCTGGCACTGTTCCGGTGCAGCCGGAAATTCCGCAAGATGAACATTCATGATCTGATGAGAGAAAATCAGAAGAATGAGGAATTAAAAGAAAAGAATGAAAAAATAAAGCGGTTATTACTGCCGTTTTCCATTCTGTTCATTTTTGCGTTCGGTGTCTGGATACTGAGCGGAAATATACAGTCGCCGGGAGGGGCAGCAGTATTTCTGACGGGTCTGTTTATTACAATGTATGTGTTTTATACAGGGCTTTCCGCATGGATCATCTGCTATGTGAAGAAAAAAGGAAATGCGGTCTACCGGGGGCAGAATCTGTTCCTGCTGCGTCAGTTTGCATCTAAATTGAAAACGATGCGGTTTACCATGGGAACACTTACGGTGCTTTTTATGGTCGCATTTCTGGGGTGCTCGGTTGCATTAATGTTTACGGACTGGCAGAATCAGGTTTTAGAGATGAAATTTCCATTTGATGTACAGGTGAACAGTCAGAATCCGGAATATGATTTTGCAAAGGAATTGGATATTGTCGGAGAAGAAGCCGGTGTAAAGGATTCGTGCGTGTACCGTATTTATGAAAATCATACGAACACAATGAATACATGGCTGTATACGCATCTGCGGTATTTTGGAGATGAGTACCGCAGAGAAGACGGAACACCGGATGAGAAAAAGATACGTAAAGGTTCCGATGATGATGCATATTGCAGATATGATACATATATGGGGCTGAGTGATTACAATCATCTGAGAAAAATGCTGGGATATTCCACGGAAACGCTTGGAAAAAATGAATATATCCTGCAGATGAAGCAAAGAGTGTATAAGGAAACCGGAGATTTTACGGATGACGTGAAGCTTCAGGACCGAGGAGAGACACTGACCTGCAGGAAGATCTGCACCGAATCATTTTCGCAGGACGGACACAACGGCGGCGATTATATCATCGTTGTGCCGGATGAACGGATACAGCAGATGACACCGTACTATTCGGAACTTGCGGTGAGTGTGAAGAAAAAAGTGCCGGATAACCTGCAGAATAAGCTGGATGATCTGTCAGATAAACATGATTATGCCGGTCATACATATATGGAAGAAGATGATGATAATGTATGTTATGGTACGGATACCATTGTCACATATGCTGCGGTGAATCTTGTGCGGGAAAATGCATCAGCTGAGGTCAGATATATGATGAGTTGTATCACATTCCCATGTATGTATATCGGGCTGGTATTTTTGTGTATTGCATTGACGGTGTTATCGGTACAACAGCTGAGCGATTCGGCAAAATATAGGTTCCGCTACCAGGTGCTTTCGAAAATCGGCCTTGGAAGACGCGAGATCCAACAGACCGTATTCCGTCAGCTGTTCGGGTATTATCTGTGTCCGGCAATCCTTTCGGCAGTGATCAGCGGAATCATAGCGGTGTATATGGGTGCCGGATTTAACTTCTATACAGGAGTCAGTACACCGGTGTTACAGTATTTTGCAATTTCATTCGCCCTGTTCTTTGGCGTATATGTAGTTTATTTTGGAGCGACCTATGTCGGATTTATCAGAAATATCGAAGAATGAAAATGGAGAGGGAAGTATGAGTAGAAATGCAATAAAATATCTGGCAATGGCAGCTATGTTCTGTAATCATTTTGCCTATATATTTTTAAAAGAAGGCAGTACAGGGCAGGAAGTTATGGTTGATATCGGGTATTTTACAGCCATTACTATGTGCTATTTCCTTGTGGAAGGATATCATTACACAAGATCTGTAAAGAACTATGCACTGCGGCTGCTTGTATTCGGGATCCTTTCACAGATCCCCTTCATGCTGGCATTGAAACAGACGAACCTGAACATGATGTTCAGCCTTCTTCTATGTCTGGGAGTGGTGTGGGTTGCAGATCATGTAAAACATAAAGGGGAGAAAATGCTATGGCTGTGCGTGCTGGTAATCTGTTCGCTCTGGACGGACTGGGCACTTCTGGCACCGGTATTTACGATGCTGTTTGCAAATGCATATGGGGACAGGAAAAAAGTATCACTGGCATATGGAAAAGCAGTGGGACTCTTCTTTCTGTTGAATGTGTTGTCATACAGGGCGGACTGCGGGCTGGAGAGTGCGCTCATACATTCTGCATGTGCCTGTATCGGGCCGGCAGCATCGGGAGTGGTTATACAGTGTATGTATAACAAAGCAGACAAAACAGCACACGGCTGGGAAAAATGGTTTTTCTACGGATTTTATCCGGTGCATCTTCTGCTTCTCTGGATGATACAGTTTGCAAAAGTATAGATGGAACGGTTATAATAATACCGGGGTGTGACGGATGCGGAAAAAACGCAGAAGGACGGCTCCGGTATTTTTTTGAAGCAGGCAGGTAGAGAATATGGAAAAAGAAAAGCTTGATAAAATGTATGATATCTGTTTCTTTGATCTGGATGGCACGATCATCGATTCTTCACCGGGAATTACGAATTCGGTGATGTATGCGCTGGAGAAATTCGGAATCGAAGAGACCGAACGGGAAAAAATATATAAATTCATCGGTCCGCCGCTTACCGATTCGTTCGCCAGATTCTATGGATTTGACGATGAGAAAAGCTGGAAGGCGGTGGAGTATTACAGGGAATATTATCAGGATACGGGGATTTTTGAGTGTTCGGTGTATCCCGGATTTGAAAAATCATTAAAGGCATTGAAGGCAGCAGGAAAAAGACTTTTTGTCGCGACGTCCAAACCGGAAGTATATGCGAGAAGGATTATTGAACATTTTGACCTGGATCAATATCTTGAATATGTGGCAGGTATGGAACTGGACGGAGGCAGAGGCAGTAAGGCAGAGGTGATCGGATATCTGATTGATACCTGCCGGATGCAGGATAAGAAGAGGATACTAATGATCGGTGACCGTGAACATGATGTGCTTGGGGCAAAGCAGGAAGGGCTTGACTGTATGGGGATATTATACGGATTCGGCAACCGTGAAGAACTGGAAAAAGCAGGCGCAGTATACGTTGCCGGGACGCCGGAAGACATTGCCGGGATCATCCTGAAATAATGCGGTAATCTTGCATTTTGTGAAAAATGTAAAAATATGGGTGCCAATACTTGACAAAAGAAGAAGTAGTTGTTATTATAAAAAAACAGAACGCACTCTGTTTTTTATAAATGATAGAAAAGAGGTGCAATATGCAAAGAGTATTTTCATTATTGGTAGACAATAATCCCGGTGTATTAAGCCGTGTATCCGGACTGTTCAGCAGACGAGGATACAGTATCGACAGTATAACTGCCGGAGTTACGGCAGATCCGAGATTTACCAGAATTACCATTGTGGCCAGCGGAGATGAGCTGATCTTATCGCAAATCGAAAAGCAGGTCAGAAAGCTGGAAGATGTCATTGAGATCAAAGTACTTCATCCGGAAGATTCGGTATATCGCGAACTGATCATGGTGAAGGTTCGGGCGAATAAGACGGAGAGAACGGAGATCATATCTGTGGCGGATATATTCCGCGCGAAGATTGTTGATGTAGAGAAGGATTCCCTGATGGTGGAACTGACAGGAAATGGTTCAAAAGTAGATGCGTTTCTGGAACTTCTGGAAGGTTACGAGATTCTTGAACTTGCAAGAACAGGTATTACCGGATTACAGAGAGGAATCAAGGATGTAACAGTCATTGATCAGGAAGGAAACATCAACACATTATAATTGATATATTATAATGGACAAACAGTAACACATTTTAATCAGACATTAAACAGAGACGAGCCCGGTGGAAGGGCGACCCCTTGTTTAAGAAAATAAAAAATCATTTATTTTTTAGGAGGTATGCTATAATGGCAGCAAGAATTTTTTATCAGGAAGATTGTAATTTATCAGTATTAGAGGGACAGAAGATCGCTATCATCGGTTATGGTAGCCAGGGACATGCACATGCATTAAACTTAAAAGAATCAGGAGTAAAAGTCATCGTAGGATTATACGAAGGATCAAAATCATGGAAAAGAGCTGAAGAACAAGGATTAGAAGTTTATACTTCAGCAGAAGCTGCTAAAAAAGCAGATATTATCATGATCTTAATCAACGATGAATTACAAGCAAAATTATACAAAGAATCAATTGAACCAAACTTAGAAGAAGGAAACATGCTCATGTTTGCTCATGGATTCAATATTCATTTCAACCAAATCGTACCACCAAAAAATGTTGATGTAACAATGATTGCACCAAAAGCACCAGGACATACAGTAAGAAGTGAATATCAAGCAGGAAAAGGAACACCATGTCTAGTAGCCGTAGAACAAGACTACACAGGAAAAGCACAAGACATCGCCTTAGCATACTCACTAGCAATTGGAGGAGCAAGAGCAGGTGTACTAGAAACAACATTCAGAACAGAAACAGAAACAGACTTATTTGGAGAACAAGCAGTCTTATGTGGTGGAGTATGTGCTTTAATGCAAGCAGGATTTGAAACATTAGTAGAAGCAGGATATGATCCAAGAAATGCTTACTTCGAATGTATTCATGAAATGAAATTAATCGTAGACTTAATCTATCAATCAGGATTCGAAGGAATGAGATATTCTATTTCAAATACAGCAGAATATGGAGATTATATTACAGGACCAAAGATCATTACAGAAGATACAAAGAAAGCAATGAAACAAATCTTAAAAGATATCCAAGATGGAACATTCGCAAAAGACTTCTTATTAGACATGTCAGCAGCTGGAGGACAAGCACATTTCAAAGCAATGAGAAAATTAGCTGCAGAACATGAATCAGAAAAAGTCGGAAAAGAAATCAGAAAATTATATTCTTGGTCTGATGAGGATAAATTAATTAATAACTAATCAACACACTTTAGTGTGTTGTCATTAGAAAGTCATGACTTTCTAATGACAACCTACTAAGGTTAAAAATGAAGGGGGAATTTAAAAAATGGCAATGACAATGACACAAAAGATCTTAGCAAAACATGCGGGATTAGATCATGTTGAAGCGGGACAATTAATTGAAGCAAAATTGGATGTTGTAATGGCAAATGATATTACAGGGCCAATGGCATTACCAATTTTTGATAAAATGGCAGATAAAGTCTTTGATAAAGATAAAGTGGTTTTAGTGCCAGATCACTTTACACCAAATAAAGATATTAAATCTGCAGAAAATTCAAAAGCAATTTTGGATTTTACAAACAAACAATGTTTAACACATCGTATGGAACAAGGTAAATGTGGTGTAGAACATGCTATCTTACCAGAAAAAGGAATCGTTGTGGCTGGTGAATGTATTATTGGGGCAGACAGTCATACATGTACTTATGGGGCATTAGGAGCTTTTTCAACAGGAATAGGTTCTACAGATATGGCAGCAGGTATGGCAACAGGAAAAGCTTGGTTTAAAGTGCCAGGAGCAATCAAATTTGTTCTTAAAAATAAACCAGCTAAATGGACAAGTGGTAAAGATAT